>Ga0209190_1000010_pt1 | contig 145699 bp, 167 predicted proteins | sample M_140205_XF_Meta_FD_187315 | JGI IMG/M metagenome (GOLD analysis project Ga0209190, IMG submission 187315) | Freshwater microbial communities from Lake Montjoie, Canada to study carbon cycling - M_140205_XF_MetaG (SPAdes) (version 2) | ecosystem: Environmental > Aquatic > Freshwater > Lake... | reverse complement strand
GTGCTGACTGCGAGTGTGCCAATCGATAGGTTGCTAAAAAGACCCTATAGAGATATGGGTCTTTAACTTAGTGCTTGACGATCTGACCAAAAGGTGCTATAATAGCAGCATAAACAGCAACAGAGGTGTATATGAAAGTAGCAGTCAAATTCAACAAAGCAAAGAATCGTTTCGAGGGATTCGTGGATGGCAAAATGGTGACACGTTCTAAGCATGAGATGTACGTCAAGAACGTTCTGGCTAGCATGGGTCTAGAGGTCGAAGCGACTACAGGCATTGTGAACAATCAGCCTAAGATTGACGAGTTTGGCATCAATAAGCGCTTTGAGTTCGTTCAGCAGATGGTCACAATGGTTGGTAAGAAGACTATTGCCTCAGCGATCATCACAGGTCAGGGTGGTCTGGGTAAGACGCACACAGTGTTGAAGTCGCTCAAGGCTCAGGGCTTGATCGATACTACAGACCTCGCATCATTCGAAGAAGGTTACAAGTTTAACTCTTCGAAGTCTTATCGTGTTGTCAAGGGTTACAGCACAGCAAAAGGTCTCTATCGTACGTTGTTCGAGGGTAACGGACAAGTGCTCGTGTTCGACGACTGCGACAGTGTTCTCAAAGATCCCGTAGCGTTGAACTTGCTCAAGGGTGCGCTAGATTCTTACGGTGAGCGCTGGATCAGCTGGAACGCAGACATGAAAGACGAAGATCTGCCTCGTTCCTTCAAGTTCACAGGTGCCATCGTGTTCATCAGCAACATGGACGCTGATCGTATAGACCAAGCAGTGAAGACACGCGCTATGTGCGTTGACTTGTCCATGACACAGATGCAGAAGCTAGAGCGCATGGAAGTGATCATGAAAGAAGACGAATTCCTGCCTGAGTACAGCATGGGCTTTAAGCAAGACGCTTTGAATCTGCTTAAAGAAGTAGCAAATACAGTAGACAATTTGTCTCTGCGTTCTTTGATTGCAGTGACGAAGATTCGCGCTGAGAATGAGAATTGGAAAGATCTGGCTCGTTACATCGTCAGCGCCGGGGCGTAAAGCCCTACAGGGCAAAGGGTCTTTGCTTGACCCTCTGTCCATTTTGTGCTATAATCGAGACATAGTAACAAGGAAACCAAAATGAAACGATTCGCTCTAGAACTCTTCCAAGCAACAGTCTTCGCAGCGACAATGTTCGCAGCTTTCATCATCTACTTCTACGCAATGTAATATGACTACGAAATACACTAAAGAAGAAATCAACGAAGTCCTCAACGAGTTCGGCGAAGTAACCTACGAACACTGGGGCTCTTATGCCTACTCAGCGGGTGCTCTACAGATGCAGCTCTCTACTCTACTCGCGGACATGCCTAGGTACAAGCAAGCAGAGGTGTTAAGTAATTTGAAGGCATTGACAGAGAAATATAGCAAAGAAAAGGAGTCTGTATGAGCAAAATGAAGGATCTATTCATCGAAATCGAAGTTTTGTATGACGCAGGTATCTCAGAGACAGAGATCGCTAGACGCTTGAATATTCCCCTAGGGGCAGTTCGGGCGGTGACAGATGCCGTGGACGAGATGGCTTACCATGTAGATATGCGTGAAGGGTACGACCGCGAGGTTATGGTATAGTCTTAGAGGGGCTGGCGGATTAGAGGTAGATACCCTAGGGGGTACCCTCAATTATAAGTCAGCACCCCTCGCTGCTATATCCTCAGCTTATGCCCCTCCACCTTATATCATCACTTATCCAATTCGTACTACGAGTCACTACGACCCGCAGAGTTTTCTCACTCTAAGTTGTCACTCTTATCTCAAAAAAATTTCCCCTAGAAAAATTTCTCCAGAAAAACAACACTAAAAAGAGTTCCTCTATTCCTACTCTACCGCTACTCTACCGCTACACTATGACGTTTACTAATATATACTAGATAGAAGCCATAAACTACACTAATCGTTTCTATACTATACTACACTATAAGGAGATCTGTATGTCATCTGAAGAACAAAAATTCTTACACTCTCAACGCATTTTAAAGAAAGATGCATCTATACGTAGACAAACAAAGATCGCTAAGACATTTGGATTAGATCATTACATTAAAGAGCCTCATCGTCTGGCTAAGCATCATGCTCTGGATTGTGGGAATGCTGGTTGCCCGATCTGTTCAAATGGTCGAAAGACTAATGGTGAACTTACTGTGCAGGAAAAACGTATGTTTCAGGATAAACTACACTTTGAAAGCAATGCCCGGTTGGTGGATCTTGTCGAGGAACCTTGGGAAGAAGATATGATGAGTGGGTTTCCGAACGTTGAAAATGCCGAGATGAACAAAGGCGCTTGACATCTTAGGGGAAAGATGTTATAATACAGACATATGAATACTAAAGAACGCTTAGAGACAGTCGAGGATCTTAAGGGTCTTTTGAAACTCTTGAATGAGGGTAAATATTGGGACGGGCGAAGTTGGATCTATCAACTTATTATTCCGCATCGTTTCGTTCCGTATATCGACGGTCTCGAGAAGGCAATTAAACTACTGGACGATAACGAAGATGAACTATAAGCAAGACTCCGAAACTGGAGAATTCGATATTAACTACGCAAACATCATCATGAATAAAGAATGCATGAAGATTACTCGAATCTTGGCGGCGGATCTACAAGACAATCCGTATTATACCGTCGGACAGTTTCTCAAGAATCTGAACGATGTTGATCTGGCTGAACTGAATAATATCGTGAACTGTAACTTTAAAGCTGATCTTGACGATGTCGACGAAGAGGAAGAGCGCGAGACTGATCCTCGAATGGCTGATATTGTTCTGCTGGCCGAGATGCTATCCCGCGGAGAGGATGTCGTATCCAAATCTGACGAAGAACTCTTGACCAAGGTAAACCAGTTCATGATCTTTATCTCCATCGAGAGCTTACGTCGAAAGGGCATGGTTGAAGCATACCATTCCAATATGACGTTTGGGACTGATGGTAAAGAGAGAGTGATCGTAAAGAAACTACATGATTTAGACGAAGACTAATAGGAAACATAATATGAGTAAACTTATACAATTCTCCCGCCCGTGCGAGACATTTGACCCAACCAATAAACATCATAGAGAAATCTTTCACGCTGCCCTGCGGCATCGTTCATGGGGCCGTTCTCCTATTAGATTCTGGTTAATCGAAGAAACTACTAGTTTGATGGATCAGTGTACTAAGAAGATGGCTCGTTATTATATGGAAAAAGAATTCGGCAAAATTGACGAAAAAACAACAGCTGACGAAATCAAAATTATCAAAGACTATAAAGAGGCATCTATTGATCCAAGTCGCTTGACAAGAACAACATATGGTGTTATAATAGACTAAGTAACAACACCACAGGACTAACATGGCACGAAACACATCTGCACTTTCCGGTAACGAACCTGACGTATCTTTGATTGACGGTACGGATATAAAGTACAATATCAACCTGATGCGGGTAATGAACTGGTATTCTGCAGAGAAGCTAAAGAGCGATGCTCGTAGATATACTAGGGACTATGTTAAGGCAAAGATGCCAAACGAACTGAAGACTTTCGACGAGATAAAAGATGTTCAGATTGTAAACACCTTTGGTTGGATTGCCCGTGTTATTATGCTAGGTGGTTCTATTTCTGATAATCATCTTGTTAAGTTTAATAATTACATTCGTAAGATTCTAGATTCGACTATCAAAACTGCAGAACCCGTAGTACAAGTTGTAACTACATCTGCTCCCCGTGTATCTATTCAAGATGCAATGAAAGAAAAGATCTCTGAGTATATCGGAGAACTAGAAGGTTGCTTGGACAAGATGGTTCAAGATAAAGAAGACTTCTCATTGTATAAGCATATGCAAGCGAATCACATTCCAAAACCGTATGTTACGGATGTTAAAGAGTGGTCTAAAAAGAATCTCAGAGAGTTTATTGCTGCGTATGAAGGTAAGGATTCTCAATTGAATGAGGGGTATTCTTTCCTGCAGAAACGTGAACTAAAAAGCATCGTTAAAACTCTTGCACAGTGTATCGAGGATTGTGATAAATATTCAGAATTCAAGAAAGCAAATCGCAAGCCGCGAGTGTCTAAACCGAAAGCACCAGGAATTCAAATTAAGTCTTTGAAGTTTAAACGTTCTGATACCGAACTTGGTCTTCAGTCTGTTTCTGCAACAGAGATCATTGGTGCTCAACAAGTATGGTTCTTCAATACAAAGACTCGTAAGTTGATAGTATATCGTTCGGAATCAGGGTTTCAGGTTAAAGGTTCAAGTATTCAGAACTACGAACCAGAACAGTCTATTCAAAAGACTTTGCGTAAACCTGCAGAACAAATTAAGGCAATGATGGCTTGCGGTAAAGTACAACTAAGAAAATTTATGGATACAATTAATGCTAAAGATCAACCAGCAAATGGTCGTATCAATGCGGAAATGATTATCCTAAAAGCTATTAAATAGAAAGACGCTAATGGCATTGTCACTATCATATTGTCAACTAATAAGAATTATTCTTGCACAAATGGGCGGAAGCCCAGTTCAACAAATTTTTAACGAAACTTCGGGCGGCGCTCAAAATATTATTAAAAGCTTAGGTATTCCCGGCGCAGCCGAATTTGGCGAGGCCGCAGCACTTGCACAATTTACACAGGAAATTGTAGCAAAGGTAAAAGCAGCCGCCAGCGAGATTAATAATGCAACCGTAATTGCACAACAGTTCTTTCATAATCCTGTAGCGCAAGGAACAGCAGCAATCAATACAACTATTCAAACTAGGATAGATTTTCTCACAGCAATTGAATCTAAAACAAGTGATGAAATTGATGAATTGGCTCTATTACAAGAATCCAAAACAAAACTAACAAGTTTCTTAACATACACTAATCAATTATCTGGACAAGCAACCGGTGGTAGTGGATTTGCAGGCGGTTGCACTCTAGCGGATTTAATGGGATCTGGATGTAGCAAATCAACAGATGTTCCTGATATAGATTTGCAAACAATTGTCGATGGATTTAATAGTGGTGCAATTATAACTGCAGCAAAAGATAAATTCGTTAAAGCAGTTGCTGATGGTACAGGATATACTGGAGCAGTTACCGCATTGCAAGATTTAAATTCGGCAGTAGTAAATTTTAATAATGTTATTGAAAACAAACTAAACGAAAAGATTATTACTGCAGCAGTTGAACAATTCATTGTTGGATTGGCTTTTGATTTATTATCAGGATGCAACAGTAAGTTAATGAATGCAATTGTTAGCCCCAGTGCTAAAGCGGCAATTACACCTTATGTAGAATACCAACAAAAAATTAGAAATGGCGAATTGCCTGCGGGTGGTGTATCTCCTGCAAATACTACAATGAATACTTAATAAAAAGGATATATTATGATTGTTGTTGATTATAGCCAAACGGCTATCTCAAATTTTATGGCTGAAATTGGAGGACGTAAAGATATTGAAGTACAGACTCCGCTTCTTCGACATATGATTTTAAATTCGATCCGAGGATACAAACAAAAATTTGGAAAAGAATATGGACAGATTGTTATTGCGTGTGACAATCGAACATACTGGCGTCGTCAAGTATTTCAATACTACAAAGCTGGTCGCAAAAAAGCTCGAGAAGATTCTGGTCTAGATTGGAAGGCAATCTTTGAATCACTTGATCTTATTCGTAATGAGATTGATGCATTCTTTCCATATAAAGTTGTTAACATCGAAGGTGCAGAGGCGGATGACGTTATTGCTATTTTGGCAGAGTGGTCTCAGACTAATGATTTGCGAGAAGGTTCTGTTTTTGACGATGATCCAAAACCATTCCTAATCATTTCAGGCGATCATGATTTCATTCAGCTGCAAAAATTTAAGAATGTGAAACAGTATTCGCCAATTCAAAAGAAATTTGTTAAACCGGATAACTCGCCAGAACAGTATTTGTTTGAGCATACTATTAAAGGCGATAAAGGTGACGGCATTCCAAATGTTCTTTCTGCGGATGATTCTATTGTTGCCGGTGAACGACAAAAGCCGGTTTCATCTAAGAAATTAGAAGCTTGGTACAAAGACCAAAGTACGTTGCCAAATGATGTCGAATTTAAAACTAGATTTGAACGAAATAAAACACTTGTTGATTTTGCATATATTCCTGAAGATCTTAAAAACGCTGTTATAAATAACTACGTAGAACAGCCCGTAAAAAACAAAAGTATGCTTTTGAATTTTTTCGTTGAACATAAAATGAAAAACATGCTAGAATTGATTGAGGAATTTTAATGAAAACAACAATACCACAAATCTTTGCTGAAGTTGAGAAAGCTCAAACTAAACAGGCAAAAGTAAATGTTTTGCGCGCATATAGTCATCCTGTACTTATAGGGATGTTGCAGATTAATTTTAACCCAGATGTTAAACTGCACTTGCCCGAAGGACATCCTCCGCATAAAAGAGATCAAACGGTACCGGAAGGATATTCTGAAACTAATTTGTTTGCAGAATTTCGTCGTATGTATATTTGGCTCGATCCAAATATTAACCTTACAAAAATGAAGAAAGAACAACTCTTTATTCAAATGCTTGAAGGTATTCATTGGACCGAAGGAGATGATTTGTGTCTTGCAAAAGATAAAAAATTACAAACAAAATACCCTTCACTAAAAGAAGACATTGTTCGAGAAGCTTTCCCTGATGCATTGCCCCCTCCTAAACCAAAGGAGAAAAAGGAACCAGTAGCAAAAAAAGAGAAAGTCTCTTTGAAAGATTGACTCGGTTCTTCAAACGAGACATATCTGAACCTGAACCGGTCGTCAGTAAATGGTTAGATCAAGGGGAAATGCCAAATGATCCAAATCATGATCCTAGACTAATGAGACATCATAAGTACAGAGCATTTGATAAGTATTGAAAATAATGCTTGACAGTTGTTCTAAAAGATGTTATAATTATATTATGGAGATCTTATTATGACTATGCACCTTATTGGACCTTGGCTTTCTACAAACGGAAAGAAAAAAGGTAAAGTTAAATTTAAAAGCGCCGAAGAGGCTAAACGTGCGCGGCAACTTGATAAAGAATGGGTTGCTATGAAAAAGAAGTGGGGCGTTGAAGCAGAAGAGAAAAAACGTAAGCAGGCAATGTCTGCAGAAGTTTTGAAATATTCTCTTGACATTCCTGCAGGGCGTAGTACTGCCCACATCAAAAGTCTTAATCAAGACAACGGAGTTGCTGTTCTAGCACCCGCAAAAAAATATACAGGAACTAAAGTATTAGGTATTGGTACGATGCATAAATCTAACGCAGTACCTATCTTTAGTGATGACGAAGCAAAAGAAATTTCATCTATGAGGCGATAATGAGTATAACAACACGCAATTGGGGATATTATAATGTATTATATGCCTACGGAAAAGAAGTTAAACTTAAAGAATTAACTATAGATCCCGGTAAATGTTTAAGTATGCAAAAACACAAAGATAGAGCAGAACATTGGTTCGTTGCTGAAGGTACTGCAACAGTTTATACTTTGGATGTTAGCACAGATGTTGAGCTATATGGAGTATTTGATAAATTTCAAAGCCTGCATATACGCAAAGAAGAGTGGCACCAACTTTGCAACGAAACTGATGCACCATTGAAAATTATTGAAATCCAGTATGGATATAATTGTATTGAAGATGATATTATAAGGAAAAATTAATTATGGCAGGTATTCCATCAAACCCAAAAGATCGTAAAGAAATCTTTGATTGTATGAAAGAAATTTCAAATAGTATGACTCGCATGGACGGCGAACGTGAGTTTATTCGTGAAGCAATTAAAGATATTTGTGAGAAGCAAGAACTTAGTAAAAAGACTTTTCGTCGTATGGCTAGAGTTTATCATAAGCAAAACTTTAGCAAAGAGATTGAAGAGCACGAAGAATTCGAAACAATGTATGAAACCATTACAAATTCTACAACGATGGCTAGCGCATGATTCGATATATACTAGAAGCAACCTGGCGAGATAAAATTGGTCGCAATAAAAAGCAATCAGTTGTAGGTGTCTACGCCAACATCGAAGATATCGAAGCCGCCAAAGAAAAAGTATCAGTAACCCCTCATCGTTATAAGAGTGTTACTTTTAACGTAAACGTGGAAGAACATCCATTTTTTGCTTAAATATTAAGCACAATAACCTTATGCTTGACACGGGTACTATTTTCTGTTATAATAGAGACATGAAACAAGTAAAGAAACTTCCTGTTAGAAATTTCGTTGCGAAAGATCTTCGTACACCGAAATATCGACTGAAAGTTGTTGAACTCAAAACTCGTTATAAACGTAAGGCAAAAACTCATAATGACTACAATCTCCGATATCTTTGATTTGCTTGCAGCCGACAATTCTCGGCTGGCTAAAGAAGCAATTCTAACTGCGAACAAAGATAACAAAGATCTTCAACGAGTAATTAAACTTGCTCTTGATCCATTGATTAGTTTTTACATTCGAAAGATTCCTTCCTATACTGCAAACGGCAAAAAGCCTTTGTCTTGGGCAATGGATCAAATTGAGAATGAACTAGCTACTCGTAATGTTACCGGCCATGCTGGTATTGACCTATTGACTAATGTATTGGAATCATTGAATGAAGCAAACGCCGGCGTTATTGAAAAAATCATCAAGAAAGATCTTCGTTGCGGAGTATCCGAGGCAACCGCAAATAAAATCTGGCCAAAGCTTGTATCCACCTACCCGGTTATGCTGGCTTCTGGATTCGAGCAAAAACTTGTCGACAAAATTAAATTCCCTGCATACTGTCAGTTAAAATTAGATGGTATGCGTTTCAACGCAATTGTGCGTAATGGCACAGTAGAATATAGGAGCCGAAATGGCCGAGAACTTTCTATTCCGAGTAAGTTGTTTAGTGACGCCCTACTTAAACTTTCTAGTTATTATGGTTCCAATTATGTGTTTGATGGCGAACTACTTGTTGTAGATTCTGCAGGTAAACCATTAGATCGTAAAACAGGCAACGGCATTCTTAGCAAAGCAGTTAAGGGCACAATGTCTGATAAAGAAGCGACAATGGTTCGTGTAACATTATGGGATGCAATTCCTTTTACTGCCTTTCAAATAGGCAAATATACTACACCGTATAACGATCGCTTTATGGAATTGATACAAAATATTGATTTCCTTAAAGGTGCATCTGCAATAGGACATCTTGTAGATATTGTGTGGACTAAGGAAGTTAATAATCAGTATGATGCACAAAAGATTTTTGAGAAGTTTCTTGCTGAAGGTCAAGAAGGAACTATCCTAAAATCCAAGACAAATATCTGGGAAGACAAACGTTCTAAAGAACAGATCAAGTTTAAAGGCGAACTCGATTGCGATCTTAAAGTTGTTGATTGGGTTGAAGGTACAGGTAAAAATGTAGGTCGTCTCGGAGCACTTGTATGTGAATCCGAAGATGGCAAAATTCAAGTGAATGTTGGATCAGGATTTACTGATGATGAGCGAGATTCAATTGGTAAAGATGTTATTGGTAAAATTGTGTCAGTAAAATATAATGCTCGTATTAAGGATCGTGGCGATAATGTTGAACGATTGTTCTTGCCAATTTTTATTGAGCTTCGTTTAGATAAAACAAAAGCAGATATGGAAAATAAAATCAAATGAAAAGATGGTCTGTCAAAATAGAAGAAGATCCTGAAACGGGAGATAGTATACTAAACTTTCCTCCCGATATGTTAGAAGAAACCGGATGGAAAGAAGGTGATACTCTTATCTGGAAAGATCTTGAAGATGGTACATGGTCTTTGACTAAGAAAAATGATACGGTTGCTCCTCCAGAAGAGGAAGAAGCTTGGAAAGAGCTAGATGCAAAGTTAAATAAAGGTGATAAAAATTAATATCTTTTATCTACATAACAATACTATTGAATGCGCAAAACTACATACTGACAAGCATGTAGTAAAAATGATCCTTGAATATGCTCAACTTCTTTCTACTGCTCATCGGTACCTTGATGGTATTCAAGTTGTTGGTTTATCTAAATCTGGAAGAAAACAGACACGGTATGAACTTTTTGACAATCGTGATGGCATATTGTATAGTGCTACTCATATCAACCATCCTTCAGCTATTTGGGTAAGAAAGTCAAAAGAAAATTACATTTGGCTATCTAATATGTTAATCGCCTTGTGCGAAGAATATACATATAGATATGGGAAGACACATAAAGTAGAAAGAGACGGACTTTGCTTTGTTCTGTTAAAAAACATTCCAAAGAATATTGGTAACGAAGGGTGGTCAGAGCCAACCCCTGCAATGCCCGATACATATAAAGTGATTTCTAATTCTATTAAATCATATATAAATTATTACGTAGGTGCAAAGCAACATCTTGCATCGTGGAAAAAACGAGAAAAACCTGATTGGTACATTTATGCCTAGTTATACTTTAAAATGTTTAGATTGTGAAACTGTTTTCAATGTTCTGTGTTCTTGGGCATCTCGGCCGGAACAACAATGTACTAACTGTCAATCAATAAATCACGAATCTATTATTGGTGCTCCTGCATTTGGAGATGCTGTTCGTCTAGGAGTTACTAAACCAGACGGTGGTTTCAAAGAAGTATTGTCTAAAATTCATTCAAATAACTACAAAAGTAACTTAGGAGATAAGTTATCTAGGAGTTAGACTATATTATGGGGGCGGGGTAGAAATACCCTTAATATAAACTAACCGAGACTTTACATGGCGACTAAACGTTCAACTAATACATCGGCAGCGACGTATTCTGAAAACTCATTAACAACCAAAGATCATAAACAAGGAACAAGATCAAATAATACTTTAAGATTACGATTAGACGATCTCAAAACCTTTGCTCCGTTAACGGATAATCAAAAGGATTTTTTTAATGCATATAAACGGGGAGACTACTTTGTAGCATTGCACGGAGTTGCAGGTACAGGGAAAACATTTATTGCATTATACAAAGCATTGGAAGAGGTACTAGATAAAAGTAATCCTTTCAACAAAATTATTATTGTACGTTCTGCAGTGCAGTCAAGAGAAATAGGCCATCTGCCTGGAGATGTTTCTGAAAAAATGGAAATCTACCAGCAACCATATCGTCAGATATGCGAAACATTTTTCGGTCGCAAAGACGCTTGGGATAGATTAGAAGAACAAGGTCACATAGAATTCATTTCAACAAGTTTCATTAGAGGTATGAGTTTCGATGATGCGATCATTATCGTAGATGAAATGCAAAATATGAATTTTGAAGAAATTGATACTGTTATGACTAGGGTAGGATACCGATCCAAAATTATTTGGTGTGGTGATTATAGACAAACCGATTTAAGAAAAGCTGGCGATAAGACAGGAATTTTAAAGTTCTTCGATATTGCGGCAAAGATGCAAGCATTCACTCGTATAGAATTTACTGCAGATGACATTGTTCGTTCATCACTAGTAAAAGACTATATCTTAGCAAAACTTGATTACGAGGACAATATATAACGTATTAATTATGTCTCATGCGAATAACAATTATAAGGAGACAAAATGGCTGATAGTTTTGATTTTAATTTTACAGAAGAACATTTAAAACACTTATTACCAAAAGTTAAAAACATATCTGAATGGTATACTGCAATTGTGGAAACACTTCCACAATATGATATTTACGACATTGGGAGAGTTGCTGCATTCATTGCACAATGTGCGCATGAATCAGGCGGATTTACTCTTGTTCAAGAAAACTTGAACTATAGCGCAGATGGTCTACAGAAAATCTTTGGTAAATATTTTCCCAATAATGAGATTGCTGCACAATATGCTAGACAACCTGAAAAGATTGCAAACAGAGTGTATTCAAACAGGATGGGTAATGGGGATGAGGCAAGTGGAGATGGATGGAAGTATAGAGGTCGAGGGTTAATCCAATTGACAGGTAAATCAAATTATACAAGATGCTCTGAAGCATTCTTTGATGACCATACTTTGTTAGATAATCCAGATATATTATTGCAACCATACTATGCTTTAAATTCTGCATGCTGGTTCTGGAATGCAAATAATTTAAATGAATTGGCAGATACGCAAGATTTAAAAATGATGACTAAAAAAATCAATGGCGGTTTTATTGGTCTTGAGGATCGTATTGCACACTACAACCATGCAGTGGATATATTACAAGGATAATTAATGACATTTAATCATGTTAAGGTGAAAGAGTTTGAAAAATTGGAGCAGATTACGCTACCAAGTGGTGTAAGGCATTACGTAACACCGGAGGGTAAAAAATATCCTTCGGTGACTACAATACTTGGTGCTCAAAGCAAACAAGGAATTATTGAGTGGCGTAAAAAAGTAGGCGAAGAGGAAGCAAATAAGATTTCTCGAGCCGCTACAAGTCGAGGAACTAAATTACATACACACGTTGAAAATTATTTAAACAATGTGAATGCAATACAAGAAATGTCAATGTTCCAAAAAGAATTATTTGACAGCATTGTTAATGATTTGCATCGAATTGACAATATACATCTTCAAGAAGAGAGATTGTACTCAGATCACTTGCGTCTAGCAGGGACTGTTGACTGTATTGGAGAGTTTGATGGCAAATTAGCAGTCATTGACTTCAAGACTTCGGGTAGGCGCAAAGAAAAACATTGGATTCATAGCTACTTTATGCAATGTGCGGCATATGCAATCATGTACGAGGAAAGAACTGGCATTCCAATTAGTAAATTAGTGGTGTTAATAGCAGTGGAAGGCGATTCTCCCCAAGTTTTCATCGAAAAACGTGATAATTGGGTCGCGGAATTGCTAAAATGTCGAGATTCTTACGAAAATGGACAATAAACGCTTGACATTTTTCTAAATTTCTGTTATAATATATAAAATAGGAGAGAAAAATGAAAAAACTACTTTTTCTAGCAATTTTTGCATTTACATTTTCAGCAAACGCCCAATGGCACCACAGACATTGGGAGCCACGGACAGTTATTGTTGAACGTAGTGATTGGGTAGCACCACTAATTATTGGTGGTATTGCCGGCGCAATAATTGCAAACCAAAATCAACCACAACCTGTGGTTGTACAACAGCAACCGGTAATTGTACAACAGACACAAACTGTATGTACCGACTGGAAAGAAATTCAAACACCGGATGGTAAAATTTATCGCGAGAGAAATTGTTATCAACGATAAAACATATACTTATGATCTCGGACACGGCTAGGCTGTGCAATTAGACAAGATCCCGCTTCTTAGTGGGTACGGGAGGGCAGATCTCCCTAAGTATATTTTTATTGCTGTATGAAGCAAAGAGAAAAGTGTTCTGGACGGGGGTGCGAATCCCCCCAGGTCCACCATATAACGCACTATTGCATAAAACCGACTCAATCATCCGAGTGCAGGCAAACCATTAGTGCTTATACGATGGGCCTGCATAGTTTCGACAGGGCAACAAGTAAATGAGTGGACAGCACAAGAGCAACCTTGTAAAAAGAAGAAAAACCGTAAACGCAAACGACGAATTGTTCGCATTAGCAGCCTAAACGCTAGCTTAGGGTTTCGGTAGGTTTCCTCGTAACAGAATAACCTACCAATATGTTTAACAACAGGAGAAAATTTTGATTAAAAAACTTGTACTTGTAACCGCACTTATTAGTGCAGTAACTGCAGCGCAGGCCACAGAAGTTGGTATCAATGGTGGTACTAACATTAGCTCAAGCGAAAATGTTTGGGGCGTAACTATCGGTCGTAAGATTGGTGTTGCGGATGTAACCGGTGGCTTTACTCGTAATATTTCGTCAGACACATATAGTGTAGGTACTTCTAAAACTCTTACAAAAATTGGTCCCGTATCAGTTGCTGTAAAAGGAAGCGGTGCATTTGTTGACAGCAAAGTTGATCCAGATGGATATGCTGTAATTGTTGGTGCTGGTGCTTCGGTACCTCTAACAAATAAAGTATCCGCTACTGTAGATTACTCTTATCAAGTTGGCCAAGATGTTATCAAGGCACAAAATGGTAGCCGAGTTACTGCGGGTGTAAAACTTAGTTTCTAAGTTATAAAGGTTTGGTAGGTTAACCAGCATAGCAAATAACCTACCATTATTAATAACATACACGAATAATGAAAACTTATACAAAATCATTTCTATTATTTCTATCCTCAATACTATTAGTATCTATTTTTGTTCAAGTAACAACAGAAAAATTAAATAATTTAAGAGAATCAAAGTTTAAGGATAGTGATATAACCGTCGCCGTAAGGGAACAACAATTAGATTGCCTGGCACATAATATTTACTATGAAGCAGCAACAGAACCATTTGAGGGCAAAGTTGCAGTTGCTCAAGTAACACTTAATAGAGCAGCATCTAGCAAATTTCCAAATGATATTTGCAAGGTAGTATATCAACGCAATATTATTTACGATAAAGTAATTTGTCAATTTAGTTGGTACTGCGAGACTTCTGCAAAAGCAAAACCAATTTATGCCGCAGCATATAAAGAATCATACGAAGTCGCAAAGAAAGTTCTTTTAGAAGGATTTAGATTAAAGAGTCTAAATGATGCCATGTATTATCATGCCTCATACGTGTCTCCTAATTGGAATAAACAACAAATTGCAAAAATTGGCAACCATATCTTTTACAAATAAATTATGATTAAATTACCTACACTACAAAATGTTATTGAATACTGCAAGACTACACTAACAGTTGCAACTGCAGAAACTATTGCTTGGATTGGTATTGTACTAATTCATGCAGCAACAGTACCGACAATGATTTCATTAATGTCTGGTCTATCAGATAAGATGCCCCCTGTAGATTTTGTCCTATTTGTTTGGGCTGGATTGTCTCTTCTATTTGCCCGAGCAGTAATTCTCAAAGATATGTTGACTATTGTTACTATCGGAGCAGGATTTATTGTACATTCTTGTTTTCTTGCCCTAATACTATTTAAATAAAATGAGTCTAAAAGATCTAACCCATGCAAAACATAAAGAAGCAGAAACGCAACCGTTTATTAAAGCTATCTTTAAAAAATCAGTAACAAGAGAAGAATACGCAGATTACTTATTTCAACTTGGTTTTATATACCATGTATTGGAAGAAGATGTCGGAAACAAATTTGGCTTATTTAACGATATGCCGGAATTGAAACGATCATCGTATATTAGAGATGACATTAATGAGCTTACCACTCCTACAACTTTATATTCGCCTAAAAAATCTACAGTAGATTATGTAAATTATTTACTTGGTATAGACAATGCACAAGATGCAATGGCCCATGTATATGTTCGTCATATGGGAGATTTATTTGGTGGCCAGGCTCTTGCAAAACTTGTGCCTGGTTCTGGAAAAATGTACAAGTTTGAGAATAGAGAAGAATTAATTAGTAAAGTTAGATCTAAACTAGTTATTGAAATGGCAGACGAAGCAAACATTGCATTTGACCACAATATTAATATGGTTAAGGAATATAATTAATGTCTATGGTGTGGGATAAGATGATTCCATTATCGGAATCAATTATTGATAGATTCAAAGAGTGTGACATTTTACCAATAGATAGTAAATATGAACATTCTGATATTGATTTCACTTGGAAAAATTATCTATTCAAATCTGATAAGTTTCGACGATCACATATTGAAATTGTAGATGCAAGAGAATCTAAAAAGATGTGGGTTATGCACATGACCGTATTTCCGCATCTCAATGACCCTGCTCCAATATTTGGATTTGATGTGGTATGTGGAGCAAATAAGATTACTGGCGCATTCCATGATTTTTCTAAATCTGGCGATAGTGTAATTTATAATTGGTATCAAGATAAGATGTCATCTATAAATTGGACTAAGCCAAGAGAACTACCAGATTGGGCAAAGCGGATTTTTAGCCCGGGAATGCTTGCGGCAGGAAATGTTAGTACAGAAGAAGAATTGGATAAATTGATTAACGTTGCTATAGACAATTTAGATTATTTCCTTTATAATGTAGGGAATGAGAGAAATAGTAATAGTTATATAGACCCCTATAACAATTATTGTATTAATCAAAAGTTGAATCATCATACATTAGCAATGATGGTTAATCTAGGTGTGGACGAAACCAATTTTAAAAACTTCATGGACGAAATTTTATTTCCAGAATTAAAATGATACAAGAAAACGAAATTTTAACCGATAGTTTAATTATTACAAAACGATTTAGATCGCCTAACGAGTTCTCATTGTATATCGAAGAACTTGTTGCTAAGGAACATATTAGTTACATGGATGCAGTAATTCAATATTGTAACGAAATTGATATTGATGTAGAATCTGTTGCAAACTTAATTAATAAGTCCCTCAAGGATAAGATTCAATACGAGGCCGAGGAACAAAATTATATGAAACCAAGGGGCAAACTGCCACTATGACAATGGATGAATTTTCAGTTTATAAAATGTATATTGCTCTTAAATTGCATTTTACAACAGACAAATATGATGTAGTTAAACAACGGGGAAAGGTCAAAGCAAGCCGACAAGCTTTTGCAAAAAGAACTGATCTTTTCTCTATTAGAAAAATTTCCAAAACTTATTCTGACGAAGAGGTTGCTAATTTTTTAGTTGCAAATTTCGTTTCCGGCGATCGCTGGGGAGGGATGTTTGATATTGATGCTGGCGAAAGATATCAACTTTGGAAAAAGAAAATTGAGAGTTTATCTTATAATTTTTCTCAAGATTTGGATGCACTGCTTGCAGAAATGGAAGATAAAAATTTAAGTTTATCAGAAATCTTTAATGTGCAATCGGGTCAACACCCATATATAATTAAAGCGTTTTTAAGAAAAACAATTAGCATTGAAACCTTGGTTATATTGGAAAAGCTTAACAAGTATGTAGAAGTTTTTGATAAAGAAATTACTGACACTATAGTTTGGCCCGATATATCTAGATTGATTAAAAAGTATAAACCATTTTTATCTATAGATACGGAAAAATTTAATGGAATCTTTAGACAACGAATTAGAAACGCAGGGTAGGTTTAAAAAACTAGAGGAAGATCTTGTTAGAATGCAAGATCTACTAGCTTACCAACAAGAAGCGATAAAGGATACGCAACGATATTTAATTAAAGTTGCGCACGGTCAACAGGAACTTAGCAAGCGTTTGCTTGCTTGGCCGTATATCAAAGTTCCGACAAAAAAGACGAAAGATGTTTAATATTTTTATATTGCAAAATGGACAATTACAGGAAAAAAGATAATTACGAGCGTGAGAAGAAGATTCGCCGGGTAGAAAAGGGCAATCACAAACTTGACAAGCATCGAAAGATTATATATAATATGACACCATCGAGTAAAGACGATGATGTATTTGATGAATATCTAGATTATGCATACGAAAATCAAAAAATTAAACGACGTTAATACTACGCACATACTACGCCAATACGAAAGGAAATTATCATGGCATTCACATCACTAGCAGATCTACGCAAATCTCGCGGAGGCTTCGATTCTTTAATGAAAGAAGTTGAAAAGATCGCAAATCCCCAATCAGAATCTAACAACAAAAACGATGACCGCTACTGGCAACCAGAAGTTGACAAAGCAGGAAATGGTTATGCTGTTATCCGATTTTTGGCGCCACCTAAAGGCGAAGAACTTCCATGGGTTCGCATTTGGAATCATGGTTTTCAGGGACCTACCGGAAAATGGTATATTGAGAATTCTTTAACTACTCTTGGTAAACAAGATCCTGTTTCAGAACTTAATACTGAACTATGGAATTCCGGTTCAGAAGCAAATAAAGAAGTTGCTCGAAAACAGAAACGTAAACTAACTTATATCACAAATATTCTTATTGTACAGGATACTAAGCATCCCGAGAATGAGGGTAAAGTATTCTTGTATAAGTTTGGTAAGAAAATCTTTGATAAGATTAAAGACGTTGCAGAGCCACAATTTGAGGATGAGAAACCACTTAACCCGTTTGATTTCTGGGAAGGTGCAAACTTCAAGTTGAAGATTCGCAATGTAGAGGGATATCGTAATTATGACAAATCAGAATTTGATAGTCCGAGTCCAGTATCCAATGATGATTCTATCATCGAGGCAATCTGGTCTAAACAACATTCATTGACTGCGTTCTTAGAACCTAAGAACTTTAAATCATATGATGAGTTGAAGAAAAAACTTACTATGGTTCTTTCTAATGGTGCACCTCCGGTTAAACCTGCAGAAAGTGTTGATCTAGATGAAGGTACAACATTTACAAAACCAGCAGCACAAGTTACTCGAGCTCCAACACCTACTCCTAAACAGGATGTAAATTTTGACGATGACGATGAATCTTTGTCATATTTCTCAAAGTTGGCGAGCGACGACTAATAAAGGAAATAAAATGAGTTTTAAAGCAAGCGTAATTATATTATGTACATCTTTAGTAATGGCTCATTCGGGGTTTGCTGTAGCGGCAACCCCGGTTAAGAAAAACAATCTTGAAATTCGAAAGATTGAAAATAGGCATAAAAATGAAAAGAAGGTCAAAAAACCTAAACCAAAGGTTAAAAGACCTTCAGAATTGAAGAAGTAAAAGAAAGCCCAGGAAACTGGGCTTTTTTATTGACTATCTATCCGTGTATGTTGATCGTTTATCTTGCCACCTATTAAATGAGCTAAAACTGGAATGAGGAGAGGGCGGAGTACCTATAATTGTTTGTTCTGTATTATTTACGACTTTATTTGATACGAACGGCGCAATTGTATTTGTTTGTGTTGTTTGTGGACTTAATTTTAAATCTGTATTTGTACCAGTTACGTTTTCTAAAACATTTTTTAGTGCCGGCGATTCTTTTGGCGAAACTAATTCTGTAGGTTGATTTGGAAACTTTAATGTTTTATTACTTGGTTGTATTGTTTCTGATTGTTTTATTATACCTTTAAGTTTTTCTTCTCCGCCCCAATTTTTTATTTCTTCAGTTGTTCCCTTTTGTAAAATATATTTGGCTTCGTCTGGACTAGGTAATTCTAATTTATCTTTTTCTGAATCTTGTTTTAAGCCAGCTGTTTCAGCATTAATCCTATCATATTTTGCTTGTCTAACTGTATTCGATAAAGCGTTAAAAGGAAGTAGATCGCCTACCTTTTCAATGCCGCGACCCACACCAGAAATTACTTGCTGGCCGGTAGACATTTTTTCCCAATTTTTATCATCCTGAGATTCGTCTATCTTAAGATCATTTCCTTTTTCGTCTTTACCAACACCAAATTCTCCTGCAACATAATCTAGACCAGAAACGGCACCGGTTACTGCTGCCCCGGCTACTGCTGTTCTACCGATTGCTGCTACCGAAGGTCCAATACGACTTGGTGAACCTGGCTTGCCGCCGCTAGATTTGCCGCCAGAACCTTTGCCGCCTGAACTCCCAGGAATGTCTATGCCGATACCGCCACCTCCACCGGCAGCAGACAATACGTCAGACAATTTATCAGCAATTGCCTCTGCCAATTTTTCCCTATCTTCATTTTTAGCACTTTCAGAATTTGGTTCAATTCCTTTTGCTTTATCCGAAGAAGATACCATATTATTGGCAATAATTTTTTTAATGTTTATTGCTTCTTCAAGTATTTGTTTTTGGGTCTTATCATCTTTTAAATCTATAAGAACTTCAACCATGTCCGATAATACTTTATTTGTAGATTCAGAAGAAACCGAAGGAGGTACTGTAACAGACGGAGAAATTTCTTTTGGAGTATCTTGAACCAAATCTTCTCTAGGAATTACGTTTCCCATATCTCCAAATTTATTTTCTACAACCGAAGTTTCATTTGGCGTTTGTAATATTGGTTCAGTTGGTTCAATTGTTTCGGGGGGTTCTTCAGTTGCAACTTTGTTAATATTTTCGGGCAAAGAAGATTTTCCAAATCCAAGAAATTTCGGCAAATCTTTTGTAATAGGGGACGCAAACCCTTTACCAAAATCTTTAATATTTCCAAGTAACGTTTTTGGAGATGCGTTGGGGTCTTCTTCAGGTTTTCCTGCACGTTTTTCTAGTGTTGCAGTAAGTGTATCTAAAGCAGTTTTTAAATCATTTATATCTTTATGCGCCAGCCCATCCTTGCCGAATAATTGAATTAATTCAACAAGTGGATTTTCAGAATTTGATGTTGTATCCATTATAGGGCAGGTCTTCTAACCACCGGTTTTATTGCTAAGCTTGATTGTGGTGAAGGATTTCCGAATCCAACCGGAGATCCAAACGTAGACGCTCCAGCGCTTGGACTGCTACCAAAGCCGTTTGATGCGGGGACTGGTGCATCAAACCCACCGGAGTTGCCGAAACCTCCTGCTGCTGGTGCGCCAAATGCTGTTGAGCCACCTGCTGGTGAATTAAATCCTCCATTGTTCATTCCTCCGGGTTGATTGCTTACATTTACTGTATTTTGTGCGCCGGGCGGCACATACGTTGTGCCAGCGTTGGATGGCAATTGCATACCTCCGTTATTAGCACCGTTTAATTTTTCTTGAGTTCTACCATGTGCAGCAATACCAAGTACAGCTCCCATTGCTACGTGGAATAATCCTGCCCCCTGTAGAGTTAATGGCTGCCATTGGACGTTAACTGATCCTTTACTTAATGATTGTAGTAAACTCCAAAAAATAGGAGCAATTACAAAATCAAAAGTACATACAGACATATACATCCAACCCATCATTGGACGCCATTTGCTGTTCATCCAATCTTCTTTTTTCTTTTCACTAGCACTCATTTTTTCTTCTTGTTCTTCGGCCATTTTTAACCCCTTGCTGCTTTTTTAGCTTTTATTTTTTCATTTTCCTCATTGATATAATTTACTAATAACGAAACGTATATTTCTCTTTCCCATGGCAACATATTTTCTATTTCTGTTAATGAGTATTTATGGTGCTGCATTAACGAAAAATTTAATTGAAAATAATTTACAAGACTTTCATGAGAAAGAGTTAGACGAAAAAATTTTGTAGACCCTCCAAGTCTACAATATTTAAATGGTTACATTTAGGACATTCTGCCTCAATATGATGTACAAGTTTAGGAATGTTTCTAAAAAATTCTTCCAACAAATCAAATTGTTTCTTTGTAAATGCACTAACAAATGTATTTAATTCTTCCTGAGAATATGATTTTCTATCATAATAATCTTCAGGGGTAAATACTGCTTCTATACAGTTTGTAATCAATTCTACTATTTTAATACTATCCGCATTATTATGTATATCTAACATTTCATCAAATTTTGGATAACGTAAAACTACACCAATTGTGTCATTTATCATTATCTTATTATCTACAGTATTTTTTGTAACCTTAAGATCTGTTATATTAATTGTATGATCTATTTTATTCTCACAGATACAATTTACAATTATATCGGCACTTTCACTTATAGATTTTGCTCGAATATTTAGGAACAAATATTCAACATCAAAGTGAGCGAGTTTGTCTATGTCTAATTTTTTAAACGTACAATTATCTACAAGTTCCGTAACTATTCTAGATATTTCCCCAACATCTGCTTCTACATTAGTTAAAAGTATTTTATATTCTTTAACTAAGAATGGTCTATATTTAACAGTTTTCCCGGTTGAAGGTAATGTCAATTCGTAGGATGGAGTTTCTAATATTGGTAAAGCCATAATATATCCTTTATAATTAAATTATTGTCCCGATTGCTTTTACAGGATCTTTTATTGTAGGGGCAAAATTATTAGACCCAGTTGTTACCCATTTCCTGTAACTAAATGTTACGTTTAGTTTATGCGCTTGGTTATTCGCGCCCATGTTTAAGTCCATCATATTAACAGCTCTAGGAAATGCGTCTATTAATGTAACATCATATATTATTTCATTTTTTTCGTTTAGTTGTTTAATTAAGATATCTGAAGTATAATCTTCTTGATACTGGACATTAAAAGAATTTGGATTTACAACCTTAAATACCCAATCGTCAAAATATTTTTTAACATTAAAGTTTGCATCTACATAAAATGTCATAGTTATTGCCTCGCCACCAAATTCTGTAGATACTGGTTTTTGGTATGCTGGGCCATAAATTCTAAGACCTTTTGTGTTAATATTAATTCCTGGAAGATTTGATATTTCGCAAAATAAACTTACTAGTTTAGAATCACTATTCGTACGGGAAAACCAAACCTCAAATTTATTTGGTTTAGATAGTCCTCGACCTCTTATTTCAGAGATAAAATTTGATAAGTTGAACGCAGATTTCATTCTAATCCTTAGTATAGATACTTTAATGCATCTTTTTGTGCTTCGCGCCAGACAGTTGTTTTCTGTTCGCCTACAAATTTTTCTACAGGCAATTGCGATGCGGTAATCCAATCATTATATTGTATTTTATAAAATCTAGATCTAATCTGAGAATTCAAATAATGTTTAACTGCGAATTTTGCAGGCCCCAATCTAGATGTTGATTCTAACAATTTCCATGACAATCTTATTCTAGTATCTCCATTATTATTTACAGTATAATCTGACAATAATTGTAAAATCTTAAAACGCATCATATAGGGCAAATAGTGCAGATTGATACCGTAGAATCCACCGGGAACTTTTCTAAAAGGCAATACTAAAGGCAATCTATCGTAATATGGCAATGTATCTTTATGCTTTGGATCGTAGTAAAATAAGTACATTTCTCCGGGCAGTATGCTCGAAACTAATGGGGTATCTTTTAAAACCTCATTTACTGAACTTATTTTACCAAGATTTGAAACTTGTTGCTTATACCATTGGTATGATTTTTCTTGACCGGCAGCATTAATTCTGATGGTCTCAAAAGGATTCTTATTTACCATTTAATTCTTTATTCCTAAATCTTTTTCGGTTAGAATAATAAATTTCATACTGCGATCTTTACAGAATTCAAATGCTGCTTTCCATTTTGCATCGTTTACCCCATACTGAAATACCTCATCTATAAATCTTTTGGTTTTTCTTTCTGGAATTGTTGGCGGTTTAGTAAATCTTTCCGGTTTTATCTCAACTAAATATTTTTCAACCCCATTTGAATTTGTTTTCACTTTTATGTAGAAATCCACAAAATATCTATGAACTTTATTGTCAATTGGGGAAATATACGGTACAACGACTGTTTCTGACCCCCATTCTACCACCGATGCATTGGAATCGCACCATTTCATGAATCGGAGTTCCCATAAGGACCGATATACAATATTAGTAATATCTCCCATATACTTTGCAGCATTTGTCACTCGATACTTGCCCTTATAGGTTTTGGTGTACATAACTTATATAAATAATTAATAACTATATATTTATAGGAAAAAAATGGAACCAAACATTAGAGGGCAAGGAAAATATGATGTGGTAGGATATCATTATCCTGACGGGGTAGGGGTAAATAAGGATCTATTACATTACGTTCAATTTTTTATTGCTGTTCGAGGCAAATCAAAATTTAAGAAAACTGGAAGATATCAAACTACCGGGGAAATATCAAATACTGACGCATATACTAGAAGAGATAATAGTAATAGCGGTGCGAAGACTGCAGCCGCTGCGGCGATTGGATTGGTTGTTGGCGGTGCAGTCGCAAGTTCGGTTAAAGGCATTATTCCTAATGTTGGAGGATCTGCATCATTCAAAGCGGGCAGAGCATTGGCGTTGACGATGGCAGCGGGAATTCCAGCTGGAATTGTTGGTTTCGAAACTGCAAAGTCCGCAATTTCGGGTCTTACAGATGATCGCAAAGCTAGATTAAAAAGCGTTATTACATTGGCAATGCAGGAAAGACCTACAGTTAGTTACGGTGTAAATTATCAAGATAAAGATATGGGAATACTTGGCGGATTCCTAACAGGAAAAACCTCCATATCGGATACAATCGGCAGCAACGCCGGAGGAGAAATTGCCCAATCAATTGGTTTAGAATTTGCAAAAATTCCTTCAATTCTTCCTGGATTTGGAAATGCATCTTTAGGAGATATTGTTCAATTAGGTGCGAAAGTAAAAACTAATCCTTTTAGAGAAGTATTCTTTGAAGGGGTTGATTATAGAAAATTTAATTTTAGATATAAATTTATGCCCAAGAGTGAGGGCGAATCTAAACAGGTTAAAGAAATAATACAATTGTTTAAAGAACATATGCATCCTGAATTATCAGATGGCGGTTATTTTTATATCTACCCCTCTGAATTTTCTATAGAATATATTTACAATGATAAAGTAAATGGATATTTTAATAAAATTGCGAGTTGTGCATTAACTGATATGACTGTTGATTATGGTGGAGAACAATTTGCATCTTTTGACAATGGTGCTCCTTCTGAGATAAATCTTACATTAAGTTTTAGAGAATTAGAATTAGTTACAAAAGACTCAATAATAGCAGAAGGATACTAAATGTTCTTTGAAAAATTCCCGTTAACACAATACACATTAGATAATGGAAAAACTAGGCAAACTATTCCTGATATTTTAAGAAGAATAACATTATCTAATGAATTAGTAAAAAATGATGCATTCTTTGAACAATATTCAATAAAAGATGGAGAGACTCCAGAAATTGTTGCAGATTATTGGTATGGTGATACTGAACTACACTGGGTTATTTTGTTAACAAATAATATTATAGATCCTAGATTTGATTGGCATCTAAGTTACAATGATTTAATTAAATACTGTAATGGAAAATACGGCGCATCAAATATTAATAAATTGCACCATTATGTAAATATGGAAGGGTATGTTGTTAATGGATACCGAGCAATGCGAGAAGATTCAACCTTTATAAATCCGGGATCGGTTGAATTGGAACAAACGAATCAGAATATACAGGTTAATTTAGTTCTACAAAATTTTCCATCAGGATCATTATATCCAGTGACAAACTTTATGTATGAAGATGCACTAAATGAGAAAAGACGACAAATCAATATTTTAAAACCGGAAATAGTATCTTCTATAGATGCAAATTTTACTGAATTAATTACTCAATGACACAGTCTGTACAGAATGCGATTCAATCGCCAGGCGAAGTATCTATAGATCAACTAATCCTTGTATCTAATAATACATACATATCGTTATTGGATTATCTTGTTGAATTAAATATTTTTGAAAGTATTTTTAATAATATTTTATCAGGCGATATTGTAATTTCTGATAGCAGAAACTTAATAAAAAGCATACCTATTATTGGGGACGAATATCTTATAGTAAACTTAACTACTCCGGGATTTGACTCAAGGATACATAAAACTTTTAAGATAACTTCTGTAGAAGATAGACAGATAATAAGAGACCAAAATACACAACTTTACAAATTAAAATTTGTATCTCAAGAGGGAATAATAGATTCTTTATCTCCTATGTACAATGCTTTTTCCGGAGATATTAGTACACTTGTAGAAAAAATATTTGCAGAGAATTTATTAACTGTTAGAAATTTAGTATTTGAAAATGGTAATCTATCCGGAGCAATTGTACCCGGTTTAAATAAAACCCCCGTTGTTATTTTTTCGGAAACAGAAAATAATGTTAAATTTGTTAGTCCAGGATGGACTCCATTTGATTGTATAAACTGGTTGTCTAAAAAATCAATACCAAAATCAGGCAAATCATGTAATTTTTTATTCTGGGAAACAAACAAATCTTTCTATTTTGGTAGTATAGAAAGCCTATTTGATGCACAAAATACAATAGGAAATTATAAGTATTCTGCAACAAGTGTTATGCGAGGAACCGACGACATATCGGAAAAAATGGGATTAATACAATCTATTGATATTGTTAATGGATTTGATTATCTTTCAAACTTGGATAATGGATATTTTGCCAGTAAATTTATAGGTGTTGATTTAATACATAAGAAAAGAAATAATACTTACTACGACCATGTTTCAGAATTTCGCAAGTATAATCATGCAATAAAATTTAATCCAAAACCAATATTTAATGAGACTACTGTAATACGAAATTTTGATAGTCATGTAAGGGTGTATCCTGTAAATCCAGGAATACATAATTATATTAATAATAATTATTCTGAAAAAATGAATGACATCTATGGTAATCGTTTATCTAATATGTTAGATTTAAATTCATTAAAATTAAATATAACAATATATGGTAGAACCGATGTAGAAGCAGGAAGAATAATATCCATAGATTTTCCTGATGTTTCTCCTGCAGGAGAAGCAGAGATAAGCCAGTCTCACTTGGATCAAAAATACTCAGGTAGTTATTTAATAACATCAATTCATCACAAGATTAATATCGCAAAACATATGATTACGATGGAAGTTATTCGAGATTCGCAACCTACAGAAATTAATTGGGATTATATTTAATATGCAACATATGTACGGAAATCCAAACTTCATCTGGTGGTTTGGAGTAGTTGAAGATAGAAATGATCCAGAAAAATTAGGTAGATGCCGAGTTAGGATTGTTGGTTATCATCCTGAAGATGTAACAATATTGCCTACCAGAGATTTACCATGGGCATTGGCAATGACGCCTATAACATCTGCAAGTACATCAGGTATAGGTATTACACCTATAGGACCAGTTGAAGGTACTTGGGTCGTTGGTTGGTTTTTGGACGGGGAGGAAAAACAACAACCTATAATGATGGGCACTATAACAGGTGCGCCTGAGCCAAATACAAACGAAGGCCCCAACATAAGTAATCCAAATTTTGATCCTGCGGGCCCATTAAATAGTTCTATTTTATCTCAGCAACAGGGATTTATTGATCCTAATCGAGTTTATCCTAAGAAAGATTACGACGGAAAGCCAGATACAAATAAACTAGCAGTAACAGATAAAACTCATGCATATTTTTCAGTTAAATCTAAAAACAGAAAAACATCTATAAAAAAAGCAAGTTCAAGTTCTACTTGGAGCGAACCAACTCCTGCTTACAATGCAAGATATCCTAGTAATCAGGTAATAGAAACTGAAGCTGGCCATGTGGTTGAATTTGACAATACACCTAATGCGGAACGCATACACGTTTATCATAAAAAAGGCACCTATATAGAAATTGATATAAACGGCACAATGGTTAAAAAAGTAGTTGGTGATAACTACGAAGTTTGCGACAGAAATGGATATGTTTATGTTAAAGGCGCGTATAATTTAACTGTTGGCGGCGCAACGAAAATATTAATTGAAAATGATGCAGATATTGAAGTTAACGGGGCATTGAATGTTACCGGACACGGATCCACTTTGGTGCAATCGGCAAAAACAGTACAAGTAATAGCAGAAGATATAATTGTTTCTGGAAAATCTAGTTTACAATTAACCAGTAATGGCCCGGTAAATATACAAGGAAGTAGCATTGCTATTAATGCAAAAGATGGAACATTCTCGGCAAAATCTAGCGGGGATCTTGCACTACAATCCGGCAGTTCATCTACTGCTAGTTTTAAAGGTGGGTTACTTGCACAAATTGATGCTACATCAATTACTACTCACGGCGGATCAATTTCAATTGCTGGGACAAAATTACCAGTATATCCTACTCCTTCAGAAGTTACAGTATATTCTGCGGATGCGGATGCGGGCGATTTAATACGTCCAGATGCTCCTGGAAGTATTTTCTTAGGAGATAGTTTAGAACCGGATGCAGACGCACTATCAAAAGAAAGAATAACTGCCGGAGAAATTAATCCAGATTTAGAATTAACTCAAGGAGAAAGTAGTACTGCTACAAGAAGTATTGCTCCAAAATCAGTAGATACCTCAGAATTTAAGAAATTTGCAAAATTCCCACGTTCTTTACAATTATCAAAATATTATACTTTGGGAGATTTAACTACAAAACCAACGGCAACATCTTTTGAGGTGCAGGCCCAAGAAGGTTTATCTGAAGCAGACATTGTTGGAAATCTAAAGCATTTGGCGGTAAATATGTTAGATCCAATATTTGAAAACTATTCGGATGTTGTAATTACCAGCGGATTTAGGGTAGGTAAGGGGTCAAATCATAATAAGGGATGTGCTGTAGATTTACAATTCCCCGGACATTCTTTTTCAGAATATTATACTATTGCAAAATGGATAGCAGATAACTTGCCGTTTAAACAGATTCTGTTAGAATACGCAACAAGACCTTCTGGAACAATTTCTTGGATTCATATTGCATCCGCCCAAGATGGTTCAAAATCCGCAATGCCATATGGTACAATGTTTAATCACAGTACTGCGTCGCCCGGAGCCAAAAATCTGTTTGTAAAGTTACTATAAATAAAGGGTATTATTTATAATTTAATGTATCTAGAAAAACGAATTCTTAATAAATATTAAAATGGCCACCATTAATAAAGGCGTTAGACGGTTTACGGATTTAAATCTAATTTTTAATCCACATCCGTACACAAAGGACGTTCTAGTTCTAAAGAACATAGACGCCGTCAAAACGTCTATACAAAATCTGATACTAACAAAGAATTATGAACGACCGTTTCATCCTGAAATAGGCAGTCAAGTTAGCAATTTATTATTTGAAAATGCAGGCCCTAGTACTACTTCTGCATTGCAAAAATCTATAAAAGATACAATTTCAAAGTTTGAACCAAGAGCAACTGTAACTGATGTTATTATCGTAGACAATTACGATAGCAATGAAGTTGGTATAGAAATATCTTTTACTATTAATAATGTTTCGGATCCAGTAACAGTAACAACAACACTTAATAGAGTAAGATAATGGCAAATTTAAGAATCGCAGAGTTAGATTTTGATACAATAAAAACAAATCTAAAAGAATTTTTAAAGAATTATACCGCCGATGATGGTGCGCCATACTTTACCGATTTTGATTTTGAAGGTTCTGGTCTATCAATCTTACTAGATCTTTTATCGTACAATACTCATTATAATGCGTATTTGGCCAGCATGGTCATTAATGATATGTTCTTGGATTCTGCAGTGAAAAGATCATCGGCAGTATCTATTGCGAAACACCTAGGATATACTCCTGTTTCTGCAAGGGGCGCAAGGGCAACATTAACATTTACTGTAACTGATCCAACAAATTCTCCAAATTTTTTAACTTTGGAAAAATATACTCCGTTCACCACAACAATTGACAATGCAACATTTACATTTGTAAATCTCAACTCTGTAACAATTCAACCAAGTGCCGGAATATACACTTTTAATAATATAGAATTAGTTGAAGGTATACCAATTCAATATACTTATACCGTAGATGTTGCGGGCCCGTCGGAAAAATATGTTATACCAAATGATGATATTGATACATCAACCATGCAAGTAATTGTTCAGAATTCATTTACAGATACTGCGCAAACAATTTACACGCTTGCGGAAGATACCCTGGGTGTAACAGATACCTCGGAAGTTTTTTTTCTTGAGGAAACTGCAATTGGAAGATTTCAAATTTATTTTGGCGACGGAGTAGTAGGTAAAAAATTAACTAGAAATAATTTAATTATTATTAATTATTTAATTACTAGCGGCACCGTTGGCAATGTTGCTGGAACAATTTCACAATCGTTCACGTGCGCTACAACTATTGGAGGCGGTTCAGTATTGGGTGCAGTTACTGCAACAACAAATTCTAGAGGCGGCAAGGCAAAAGAAAGTATTGAGAGCATAAAATTCAGAGCTCCAAAATTTTCAGCATCGCAAAATAGAGCAGTTACAGATGCAGATTATAAGGCATTAATAGAAAAAGATTTTCCTTTGGTAGAATCAATTGCTGTATGGGGTGGCGAAAATAATGATCCACCAAAATATGGCAAGGTTATTATTTCATTAAAACCATACGATGGGTACGAGGTAAATCAAGATACAAAAAATAATATTTCAAAAGTAATATTACAAAGCAAACAAGTATTAGGAATTGCTCCAGAATTTATTGACCCTGAATATTTTTATGTGAATTTATCAATTAAAGTTAGGTATGATTCTGCAAAGAGTACTTTATCTGCCACAGAAATTAATAATTTTGTTATAACGGAAGTTAATAATTATTTCTACAATAATTTACAGCAATTTGATAAAGACTTTGTATTCTCCAAATTATCAAAGAATATTGACAGTATAGATGATTATATTATTGGAAATTTAATGACGGTTAAATTGCAAAGAAGAATTGAACCAGTTGCAAATTCTATAAACAATTATATAAGCGCAAATACTATAAATTTTAAAAACGGACTAAAACCCGGAACAGTAACCAGCACCAATTTTATAGTTTCATATCAAGGTAATTCTAAGAATGCAACATTAAAAGATTATCCAAATGATTCTTTTCCAAATAATTTAGGAACAGGTACTATTAAATTAATAGATGCTGATACTGGGGTAGTTTTAAATGATATGTATGGTGTTATTGATTATGGTACAGGTGTGGTAGAAATTTACAATTTATATTATACTGGATATGTTTCTGATATTATTGATATACGAATAAATGCTGAAGTACAGGATGCGTATCTTGATATTACTGTTAATAGAAATCAAATTTTATTATTGGATGATAGTACACTTAATAGTACTGGAAATAGAGTACCGGGACTTACAGTTAATGTAATTGCAGCATGAGTAGAATAAAAGAAAAATTATCTTCAATATTTGCTGCACAAATACCCGAGTTTATTCGGGTAGGTGAATCAGTTGCTGAAAATAGACAAATAATATCTGCAAATTCTAGTAGTTACCCAAGAATTGTAAAAGTTGGATCTACTGCAGATATTGTTGCTGGCGATAAATTAGTATATCCCGCAATTACAAATACAGTTTTTGTAACTAAAGTATTATCTTCTTCATCGGTAGAAGTTAGTGATAATATAAATGTCACAATAAGTAATGTATATGCAAAATTTGTAAGAACGGATACTACTTCAAATTTTGTAAAATTTTTAGAGGCATATTATAAATTTTTAGAAAAAGATCAACATCCTCAAGAACTATTACAAAATTCAAGATTATATGCGGACATTGATTATACTATTGATTCATTAATTGAAAACTTTTTTGTAAATTATGGCGATGATTTACCAAGAAATATTGTTGCAGATAAGAGAACTTTTGTCAAACATTTTAAAGATATTTACAAAACAAAAGGCACAGAAGAAGCATATAAATTACTATTTAGGGTATTATTTAATACCGAAGCAACATTTAAATATCCTAAAGATGTTATATTGAAAACATCTGATGGTCTTTGGATTAAAGATTATACTATTAGAGTAATTGCTAGTTCTACAGGAAATCCTTTTGATTTAATTAATACAAAAATTGTAGGACAAACATCCGGAGCAACTGCGGTTGTAGAAAACGTATTAAAATTAAGAATAAAAAATACCGATATCTATGAATTATATTTGTCAAAAATTAAAGGTACTTTTGTTAAAGAAAATATTGTTTCTAGAAAATTAATTACTGCGCCAAACGTATATTCTACAATACAAGTTACTTCTATTCCTATATTAACTAATATAGATGTTATAGAAGGTGCGTTAGGATACAATGCAAATAGTAATATAATTATATCGGGCGTTTACGCAAAAATTACAGAATTAACTAGTACTGGCAAGATTAAAAATATAACAATTGTAGAACCTTCAGTTTATATTAATACTCCGTTAGTTCAATATAATGTTGGCAGTGTTATAAGTTCTGAAATAGATTATCCTGCAACATATATTACTGGTAATGTTACAATTTCTCAAAATATTGGTACTTTCACTTCGGACAATTCTCATGGATTGATAAAAGGAAAATTTGCAAATATTATTGGATATGGAAATACTTCTAGTTATTTAAATAATTGTGAAAACACAATTTCAATTTCAACAGTTCTTGACGATAAAAGATTTAGATTTGCAATATCTCCAGGATCAAATAATACAAGTTTATCTGCAATATTAAAATATACAGAAAAAGCAGTTATATCTCCAAAATTAGGAATTGTTAAAGAATCTTCAGGATATTGGTCTACAAATAAAGGCAAACTTTCAGAATTAAATTATATTCAAGGTCCAGCTTTAAATAGTCCAGATAAAAATAAAATATATTATCAACCATATTCTTATGTTGTCCAAAGCGACGTTACTGTTGATAATTGGAAAAATATTGCATCCGCCACAGTTCATCCTGCAGGAACAGAAGTTTTTGGCGAGATATTAATTAATAATAATATATCAGGTAATCTAGAAACTTCTGGAAATGCGGAAATTTGGGATTATTTTAGTTTGACTACTGATAGTAATCTATACCCATTTTACGCTGATATGACAGCATATACAAATAGTAGAGTTACTAATTTATCAGTAACTACAGATGCAATATATTCTATACTTGGATATCTGTAATAAATAATAAATTAGATGGAATAAAAACCAATGTCTCAAATTATAACAAACAATTTTAAACTATATAACGCTACAAAGTTTATAGAAAGCACATCGGGTAGCGATACATTATATCTTTCTGTGGGTAGACCTCAAAGATGGTCTAACGAAAATTCTCCCCCGACCCCCACAAATACGCAATATCAAGATGTTGTATATTCTTCAGAAAATATTGCATTAAAAAGAATAGTATCTGCAGATATAAAACAAGTTGTAAAAAGACATGATTGGTTTCCGGGTGAAGTTTATTCCCAATATGATAATTCAAATAATAATTTGTTTAATTCTAATTTTTATGTATTAACATTGCCCGAATATAACGTATATAAATGTATTTCAAATAATAACGGAGTAACATCAACAGATAAACCAAGCGGCATGTCAACTTCAATAGTTACAACTGCAGATGGATATCGTTGGAAATATTTGTATTCCTTAACTGACACAGATTTATTAAAATTTTTGACAAATGATTTTATGGCAGTAAATCTAAATAGTGATGTTACTGCCACCGCCGTTCCGGGAACAATTGATAGTATTGTGGTCGACAATCCAGGAACAGTATATTCAAATGTTTCATTAAATACATCGAGTATATCGGGATCGTTAAAAGGGAATGGAACAGGGGCAGCCTTGGGAAATATAAATTATTCAGGCGGCGGCGTAACATCAGTTAAATTATTAGATTCTGGCAGTGGATATACATATGCAAATGTTATTATTGATAGTACATATGCGCCGAATGCAATTGCTAGACCAATTATAAGTCCATTACGTGGACATGGATATAATAATATTGAGGAATTGGGCGGTTATTATATTATGATAAATACAAGGTTAGATTATGCAGAGGGCGGTGGAGATTTCCCTATAGTTAATGATTATAGAAGAATTGCTGTAGTACAGAATCCAGTTTCAAATGCAACATCTTCGGTTGCAACTGAATTAACTATGGATGCAACATTTACGTTAAATTTAACAAGTGTATCTGGTACATTTTTATTGGATGAGATTATAACTGGTTCCGTTTCAACAATAACTAATACTAAAGGAATTGTTATATCCGCAAATGCAAATGTAATAACAGGAAACGCATCAATAAAATATATTGTTCCGCTTGAATACAAATTAAATCAAAATGCGGGATTTATTGGCGGAGAAACAATAACAGGAAATACATCTTTAGCAACAGGAATTGTTTCTTCGATAGTGAGACCAGAAGTAAAAGAAAATACTGGCAAAGTGTTATATGTTGAAAACCGTAAAAAAATAACAAGAAGTTCTGACCAAGCAGAAAATATTCACATAGTTATAGAGTTCTAATTGTAGGATAAAAAATGGATATAAATTTAGCAGCCGCACCGTACTATGATGATTTTGATAGTACAAAGAATTTTTACAGAATACTGTTTAAACCAGGCGTGCCTGTGCAAGCAAGAGAGCTTACTCAGTTACAATCTATACTACAAGATCAGATAAAAAAATTCGCAAATCACGTATTTGTTGATGGCAGCCGAGCATTAAAAGATAATCCAGTATCTGTTACAATTAATCAAAATGTAAAATCTGTTAGATTGCAACCAAGTGCAACTCTTGTAGATTCTGCAACATATTTGAATAAGTATGTTACAAGTGGATCTAGTACTTTAATAGGAAAAGTCAATTTTGTATACGATGCGGATAATCCAAATTTAGGCGATCCACAAACACTAATTATTAATATTGTTACTCCAAACGATACTATAAATGAATTTCTTCCGAATGATACTTTATATTTTTATGATTCACATGCCAATGCATTTACAAAGGGATCCACTACAATAAGTGCAACAACCGCTGCAGATGTTACTATCACCGCAGTTGCAACCACAGAGTCTTTATCGGACGAAATTGTCATTGTTTCAAAGACTGGAACAATTGCGGTAGGAGATTATGTTACAGGAGTTACCGGAATTCCTCCAGATTTATATGTAGTAAAAATAGTTTCTGATACTAGAATATTATTGAATAAGAATTTTGGAGTTACTGACAATACTGCAAATTTAACATTCATACGAAAAAATACTTCGCCGTCATTAATTTTAGGTATTAGTAGCGGGGCATACTACAAAAATGGGTTCTTTATACAAGTGCCATATCAATCTATTGTAGTACAAAAATATACAGCATTTCCAAATAAATCTGTAATTTTAAAATATCAAGAATCTATTGTAAACTATAACGATGATACCTCACTATTAGATCCTGCTTTTGGTAGTTCAAATTACTTAGGGCCAGGGGCAGACAGATTAAAAATAGAATTGGTAATTGATAGTATTGATTTAGATAGTAATGATAAACCAAATTATGTTGGCAATTATATTGAAATTGCTAGATTTGTAAAAGGTAAAGTTGATCTAATTGAGTCATCTGTTGATAGCACTTATTCTACATTAGGATCAATACTTGCGGAAAGAACATATGCTGAGTCTGGAAATTATATTGTAGATCCTTTCTCAATATCGCCGTCGGGTTCAACTCCAGATGCTACAAGAAATAAATTTTATATATCAAAAGGAAGAGCTTTTGTAGGTGGGTATGATATAACAACTATAGATAGAACAGAATTGATAGTTCCAAAAGCAAAAGATTACATTACTACTGAAAGCGTTACAGTAGACACTCCATCTGGTCCATATATCTTAATTGATGCTCCTAATTTTGGTATACCTGCAGAACAAACTCTTTCGCAATATAATTGGTTTGAATGCCATTCAACTTCTAACAGAGGTGTAATGTTGGGCGGCAACTATGGTGCAAATTCTACACTTGTAGGATATATTGCCTTTTCGGGTATGCAATATGATAGCGGATATAGAGATTCTGCGACCTTTAAGTTTCATTGGGATTTTTATACACATTGGTCTCAATCAAAACAACCCGGGGATATAAGGTCAATAATAGGCAATAGGAATTGGTTTAGTGATCCTGCAGGCAATAAAGGCAGCAATACAAATCCTACTTTCTTTGCAAATGTTAGCGTAACTAAAGGACTCGAGGCAAATGGTGCCGGTGGACAACAATTAAAAATATTTGATTCTACACGTGTTAATAGATTAGTGTTTCCAATAGAATCATCTTATATAAAAGATGTACGAAGAAATAATACTACTTATATCAAAACATATAGTAACGTAACTATTAGTTCAGGGGTTGCAACTATAACAACTACTTCTCCAAATAGATTTGTTGGTACTGTTGGTGAATTATCTTCTTCAATTAAAAGACAGTATTATATTTCTATAATTAAACAACCTACAGGAATTGATGGACAATATGTATATGGATATGGAAATACCGATCCATGGAAAATTGCGGCAAATGTATTTGTTCCTTTAGAATCTATAGTAATGACTTTAAATAGTACGGGTACAGGAATAACAATTAATTTTGGAAATACAAATATTAATTCTAGTATGGATGTAAGTGCTACTATTTACAATGATATACTACCAAGAAAAACAAAGACATTAGTATCAAATTATACAAGACAATCAAATATTTGGACCTCAGACCAATCATATTCTTTGTTCAAATCTGATGTATATTCTCTTAAGGGCGTATATAAAATTGGTAGTAATACTTTTGCGGGAGATTATAGTTCAGGAACTACGTATTCTATAAACTCTATGGTGCAAGATTCTGGTTTAATTTATCAAGCAAAAGCTACAAGTACTGGAGCAGCATTAACAGATTCTACAAAATGGACTAAAATTCCAGGCGAATCTTTATTATTATATACTTTAGATAACGGACAATCTGATTTATTTTATAATCACGGGTCAATAAAATTTATAGGGAATCAATCTAAAGTACCGGGAAAAACTGTTGTAGTATTTGATTACTTTACACATTCTGGTTCTGGATATTTTGATGCAGTATCGTATCCAGTAAATATGTATGATAGAATTCCTAAATTTAGATCTCCTAAAGATACTACAGAATATAATTTACGCGATTGTTTAGATTATAGATCTCGTAGACAAGATGATACTGGATATTTTAATCCCGGTGTATTTGAAAGTCAGCAATTATCTGATATTTTCTTATTTGACGATTGGTACAAACCAGTATTAGATACTGCAACCGGCACTCAAATAGACATTGATTTCTATACAAGTAGAATTGATAGATTATATGTACAGAACAGAGATGCAAACACATCTGTAAATAGTAAGTTTTATCTTGATAAGGGATTATCAGCAGTAAGTCCTAGACCAAATAAAGATAAAACTGATAAAAATTTGCAGTTAATTGCAACTTTAGTTAGCCCACCATATACTGCAAGTGCAAGTGACGTAAAAATTATCTATAATAGTTCTCCTAGATATACAATGAAAGATATATCTTTAATAGATAATAAATTACAAGAATTAGAAAAAAGAGTCAAAAAACAAGGGCTTGAGATATACGCATTAAATAATGCAGTATTTGATAGAGGCGGAACATCGGGTAACGTATTATTTAAAACAGGCATTTTAGTAGAAGATTTTTCTAGTTTAAATGTTGCCGATATTACAAATCCGCATCACACAGTTGCTATAGATATTGCAAGAAATGAAGGAAGACCATCATTCTCTGCAGATTTACATAACTTATTCTTTGTGGCTGACCCAGATGTGAGCATGAAGGATAATTTTGTTACTATGAATTATACTGAAGAAGCGTATGTTGATGTTTCATCCACAACTACTTCTGCAAATACATATTTTAAAGTAAATCCTACATCAATAGTTACCGATTCCGGAAGGGTAACAACTTTTAATAATATATCAGTTGCATCTCCTGCATCTATATCATTTGTAGGTAAGAAATCTGCAGACCACGGTCCAGGTAATGGTGGCAATGGTTCGGGTTAATAATTAAAGGCTAAAAATGGCGACTACGCAAATATCAGATTACATTAACATATCAAATGTGGCATCAAGTTTATATGCTTCGGATCCCGTACAATTAGATAATCTAAAAATAGACGGTGTTCGGCAAGGCGCGGTAGATTTCTTTGGAAATGTTCTTTATGATTTATATAAGAATTTAAACGGTAATGCAAATAGCAGTACATTCTTAAATGTTATAAATCAATTTAACGACATTGTCCATGCAGATAATCTAAGAACTTTAGGAATGGACGGCATTGATACAACCAAATATCAAAGTTCAGATACATTGCAGAAAAAACAAGGAGTTTATGTAAATTTAATGGACGTACAAACAGCAACAGGAGTTGTTCCAAATAATATAAATTCTGCAAATGGAATTTTTATAAAATCATATGAACCATTAATTTATGAGAAAACTTTCTTAGCTAATAATTATACCTCAAATTCTATTTTAGTTACAAATTATATTAATAGTACTTTAAATACAAATAATACATATGCCAATGCCGGAGTAACTACTGCATTACAATATGCAATAAACAATGGATATACTTCTAGTTGGTCTACGTTAAATTCTGCAAGTTTTGATACATCTGCAATTTCGCAAGAAATACAAGATTCTGCTGAAATACAAGATTCAATTGCAAAATCAAAATTTTTAGAAAATAATTTCTTAGCATAACGGGCAAATATAATGTCACTTTCACAATCAATTGTTTTAGATTTTAACATTTCCGGCGTCGCTGCATATACAAAACTTACCCCATACATTTTTGGAGTAGATTATTCTGGTCTAGTAATTCCAGAATATACAATTGTTCGAGCGGTTTCTCGTAGTGACACTAGTTCTCAACGAGCAGGCTTGCCTGGAGATCTTTTAATTACGAATAGTTCAGGATCTGTTAATGGTAAAATAATTTTACCAAGATCAGTTGTTGCTGGTTATAGTGAAGGCGATTTACCAATTAAATTTTATTCAACTGAAACTACTTCGCGTGGCCGAGGCGGAGCATCTCTTACAGAAACAAAAGAATACAGCAGAGTTAGTGCAACAATTATTGTAAAATATTCGTCAGTGGAGGATGCACAAACAACAACATCGTTGGCAACAACGAGAGATGATAATATAATTTCGGATACTCTTGGAACTGCAGCAATCCCATCCATAGGAACTCGAGGAACAATCGGTGGATCTATTTCTCTTATTCCTTTAGCGCAAACATTTTATGTAGATGCCACAAGATATACTCAAGGACTTTTTATATCTTCTATAGATTTATTTTTTGCACAGAAAGATTCTGCGGCACCGGTTTCTATAGAATTAAGAAAAGTAGTTAACGGGCTACCAGATTCAAGTCAATACATATCGGGCACAGTATCTTCAGTCGAATCTTCAGCAGTTAATATACCAACAGACGTAATTAACGGCCCCATATTGCCTACTAAATTTAGTATGACACACCCTATACATCTAAGTCCAGGAGAATACGCAGTTTGTATTCATAGTAATTCTGATCAATATAGTTTATATTATGCAAAACTTGGAGAATATGTTTTAGGAACAAATAAAATATTAGATAAAGAATCGTATTCTGGTAAATTGTTTAAATCACAAAATACAAATCTTTGGTTGGAAGAAAATAATACTGATATTTGTTTTAGAGTAAATAAAGCAGTATTTGAGACAGGTACAAAACAATTTGAGATACAGACATTAGCATGCCCTAACGAATTCTATCACAATTTTTATCTTGATTGTAGACAATATAATTTTGGAGATTTAACGTCTATAACATATGATTTTAATGGTCGGTATGATAATGCAGGAAATTTTGTTGGTTACAGTAGAATCAAAGAACAAACTCCCGTAAGAACATCGGTCCCTCTTATAGTGCATAATGCTGGAGATATTAAATTTCAAGTATCATTTACAAATACATCAAAAGATATCACGCCAATATTTGATATGCAAAGTGCTATATTATATACGTTTAAAAATAATATAGATCCATATGATGCTGACACATCTAACAGCGAAACCAATTCTAATGACGGGGTTGCTAGATCAAAATATATAAGTAAACCAGTTACATTGCAACCCGGATTTGATTCTACTGGTTTAGAAGTTAAGGTTGCAGTCAATCGGCAAATTGGTACAGATATTGAAGTATTTTGCAGGGTGTTAAGTTCATATGATAACGGAACAAATTCTAAGATTGAAAATAGAAGTTGGCGCAAAATGCCGTTGTTCAATCAAAATGCAAACGTAGATTCATCTTATAGTATAACTTCTGCCAAATCATATGCAGGCGCAAGTGAAAATTCATATACTGTAGAGACTTATAAGATATTAGAAGGCGATAGTGTAACAACTACTGGTGTAGATAATTTATCATATACTGGCACCGTTTCAAACGGAACAGATAGAACAGATACTTCGGCTACCGTATTTAATAATTTTAATAAGTTTCAAATAAAAATAGTTATGTATGCTTCTAGTACAGATACATATATTCCGAAAATTAAAAATTTAATTGCAACGGCGGTACTTTAAAATGTTTGTACAATTAGAAAACGAAAATAGGTTTGTTAAAAACATAAGAAATGGCGCGTTAATTAATAACGACATTCAAGGCATAAAAGAATACAAGCAGAAAAAAGACAGTTCTGCCAAAATACAGGCTATTTCTGAAGAGATAAATACTATGAAAACAGAAATGTCGGAGATAAAGAATCTTTTACAACAATTGGTAAATCAAAATTCTTTGAAATAAGAGAGTAATAAATGGCAACAACGTATACCGTAAGTAATGTAAATGTAGGTACCTACCCAAATGACGGGCAGGGAGAATCTTTGCGAAGTGCTTTTACACGGGTTAATAAAAATTTTGCAAATGTATATCAATTGGCCTTGATTGGAGGTAGCAATACTGCAGGATCTGCAAATATTTCAATACAAGCAAATGGGACTTATTTAACAAATGCTGTATCTATTTTAAATTTTGTTGGAGCCGGAGTTACTGCAAATGCAAATGGTAGAGTTATTACAATTACAATCAATGCCGGAAATGGCGGTGGCGGAGCAAATGTAATTTATTATAATAATACTTTTTCGGGCGGAAATGTAATTTACTATAGCAACATTTATGCAAATGTAGATTTAGGTGCGTTAAATAGTGCTCTTGCAAATTTAAATTATGTTAGTTTAGGTGCATTAAATAATGCTCTTGCGAATTTAAATTATGTTGATTTAACTGCGTTAAATAATGCTCTTGCAAATGTACAACCAACAAATTTAAGTGGTTTAGGGAATGCACTTGCAAATCTAACATATACTGATTTATCAAGATTAGGAAATGCTTTAGCAAATGTACAACCAGTAAATTTAAATGCATTAAATAATGCGTTAGCTCAAGTTAATGTAAATACCCTTGCAAATTTTACAAACGTATTTAATACAATTGCAGCAAACGCAGCAAATGTTGCTAAAGTAGGTATTGTATCTGGATTAACAGCAAACGGAACTGCAAACGGCCAGGCAGTATATAATGCGGCAGATGGTGGTTTATATATTTGGCAAGGTAACGCATGGGTAAAACCTGCGGCGGCATTTACACCAACTGCAGCTTCAATTGCAACAGTTGAAATATGGAATACTACTCCAAAACCAACAACAAACTTAATTAACGGTCGAACAATTCTTTATACTGCAGATAGTAATCTGTACATATATGTAGGTGGTGCTTGGAATAGTTATAATAGCTATATTCAAGGCTCCGGTACTCCTACAGTTGGAGCAAATACAATTAATGCTGCGGCACTTCAGGCCGGAATTATTACTGCAGATAAAATTGCATCTGGAGCAATTATAGCCGGCAAGATTGCAGCCGGTGCAATTAATGCCTCAGAAATTGCGGCGGGAACAATTACTTCCGGAATGATTGCAACAAACTCAATCATAGCAGGCAAGATTGCAGCCGGGGTAATAACTGCTTCAGAAATTGCTACAGGAACAATTACAGCAACTCAAATTGCTGCAAATACTATTACCGCAGATCAGATTGCTGCACAAGCAGTAACGGCATCAGAAATTGCGGCAAATGCGGTATATGCTGCTGCTATACAAGCGTATGCAATTACCGCAGATAAAATTGCAGCAAATGCAGTTACTGCAGTATCGGTTGCGGCAAATTCAATCTATGGTAACTCCATTATGGCGTATACCTTAACCGGCGATAGGATTCGAGCAAATACAATTACCGGTATGAGTATTGTAGGCAATACTATTTACGGTAATGCAATTATGGCATATACATTAACAGGTGACAGAATTATGGCAAATTCTGTTTCTGGTATAGTATTAATTGGCAATACAATATTTGGAAATGCTATTGTTGGTAATTCTATTACTGGCGATCAAATTAGAGCGAATTCTGTTTCCGGTATGGTATTAATTGGTAACACAATATTTGGTAATGCAATTGTTGGCAATTCTATTACTGGCGATCAAATTAGAGCGAATTCTGTTTCCGGTATGGTAATTACTGCAAATACATTATTTGCAAATGCAATATTAACTAATAGTATTACAGCTGCACAAATTAAAGCAAATACTATTACCGCAGCACAAATAGCAGCAAGTTCAATAACTGCGGATAGAATTGATACTAGAGGATTAACAATAAAGGCCGACGACGGAACAGTATTGTTTGGGTCTGGAAAACTTTCAAGTGCAGTAACATTTTTTGACGGCACAAGTGATGTATCAGTTGTTTCTGCATTGTCTCAAAATCCCGTTGTATTCATTGGTACATATGCAACAGCGCCAAGCAGCGGAATAAAAGAAAATAACGTATATAAAAATTCAACAGATGGCAATACTTATGTTTATAAAAGCGGAACATGGACGACATTTGTTACTGGCGGCACAGGATCAACGGGCGCCACAGGTGCCACTGGACCAGCGGGTGCAGCAGGGGCAAGTGGTGCGCCTGGAGAAAGAGGATACAAAGAATTTATATATGGGGTCGCAGGATTATCTTCTTGGAATGATACTTATGCAGAAACCGCAATAACGAATGTAGGATTGACAAAAGTAATACTTGATAGAGTTACTTTATATAATTCAAGTTCTCCAGGATCATTCTCTCAATCAAGATTTTGGACAGGATCCGCGTGGTCTGCAATAGCTGCATATATTAATGGCGGGTTGTTAGTTAACGGCACTATAGGCGCAGATGCAATTGCAACGAATGCAGTAACTGCAAACAAGATTTTAGCAGGAGCAATTACTGCAGATAAAATTAATGTTGGATCATTATCTGCATTGTCCGCAAATATTGGTGTTATTACTACAGGTAAGATACAAGGGGATGTAGTTTTCAGCGGAAATATTTACGGCGCAAATGGTACATTTAGTGGGTCATTAACCGCAAATGCAATTAATGCAGTTGATACTGTCAATATTAAAAATAATGCTATTAGTGGTGTAGTTGCTGCAACAAAACTTTCTACATCTGCGCCAGTAATACTGGCAGGCGGTGGTGCCCGCGGAATTCTTGGTCAAAGTACCTATAATTTATATTCAATTGATATGTTAACAACTGGTTGGACATATATACCAAATCAAACGGCAATAACTGGCATACTTTCTTTATATACAGATGTACTTGATCAGTTTCAAGGTTACGATAATTATATAGGTTGGTTAAGTGATCCGCAGGCAGTTAGGTATAATCCACTTCGCACAGAATTACAATATTTTAGAATAAGAGCAGCATTTGGAGGCTCAAATCAATCAGGCAATCCGCAAACTTATTGGGAAACTGTGCCTGGTGGCGCGCCAGGGCAGGCAGGCCAAGCATGGGGTGCAAATGAAATAACTATTATTGACCAACCATTCCAAGCTATATCTACAGAAGTATTAGATGTTGGAAACGCATCAGGTAGAGGATCTGCTGCTTTAGGAAACACGCCGGCTTACTCATATAGACGAGATAAACTAATTGTTGCACAAACAAGTTTAGGAGCACAAGCAATTAATACTCCGGGCGGGCCTGGCTGGTATAGATTTGTTTTAGATATGATTGCCTTGCCAAATCCTGCTGCTAATGGAAAATTCAATGATCCAATTATTGGCCTTGTAGATTATTCCGTACCATCTCAGGTTTGGAATTATGCTATTACATTAGTTGGAAGATCAGGACAAACCAATGCGTATGCATATCCTTTAATGTATCATACAATTTATAGTGGTTCACTAACAATGTTACTAAATAAAAAATAAAATGGCAAATATTACTTATCACAGATTTGATGAACATGGGCGATACACTGAAACTTTAAATGCCCCTGAAGAAAATATTAATTTTGAAGATCCCTCAAAAATTTACGTAGGAGATATTTTTCACGAACCCTACGGAGATCTAAATGCAAATCCAGCAACGTCTTCAATAGATTTATACTATCATAATTTTGACACTAATACCCCAGTGTTAAAACCAGAAAATACAAATCCATCGGTATTAACAAAATTTGATTATACTACAAAACAATGGGTACAAGAAACTCCTGTTGAATTAACCGAAATAGAATTAGTTGCATCAGTTGCTGCAAAATGGCAAAATATAAGAGCGCAACGAATATTATTAATAAAAAATACAGATTGGACTCAATTACCAGATGTTCCGCTCACAACGAAAGAAGCTTGGGCAACATACCGTCAAGCATTGAGAGACATTACTATACAGACAGATCCGTTTAATATAACTTGGCCAACAAAGCCTGAATAAAATGGCAGCAACAAAAAATTTAGTAATAGATCAAGGCGCAACTTTTTCTGCTAATATTCAATATTTGGATAATAGCAAAAATCCGATATCCCTTGCTGGGTATGACATAAATAGTCAAATGCGTAGATCATACTATAGTGCAAATGCAGTTTCATTAACTGCAAATATCACAAACGCAACTACCGGTAATATTAATTTATCATTAACTGCTACACAGACATCAAATCTTGTTCCAGTAAGATATGTGTATGATGTTGAGGCAAATATAGGATCTACAGTATTGAGAATAGTTGAAGGCATAATCACAGTAAATCCAGGAGTAACACGGTAATGGCAACAGTAACATCCAGACAAGGTCTTAAAGAATACTGTCTACGTAGACTTGGTTCTCCTGTAATTGAAATAAACGTAGATGACGATCAAGTTGAAGATCGTTTAGATGATGCGTTTCAATTCTACAGAGAATATCACTATGATGCTGTAGAAAAAGTTTACCTTAAGCATCAAATAACGGCAAACAATATTTCAAATCAATACATTGAAGTATCGGATGCAGTTGTTGGTGTTGAAAGAGTATTCCCGTTTATGAATAAATCTACGGGTACAAATATCTTTGATATTAAGTATCAGATTTTAATTAACGATTTGTATTCATTAATGTCTACAGATTTGATCTATTATACAGAAGTAAGACAGGAATTAGAATTAATTAACCAATTGCTCGTTGGTCAAAAACCAATACGGTTTAACCGTCACATGAATAGATTATTCATTGATATGGATTGGGCAGCTGACGTGGTTCCAGGTACATATGTAATTGTGGAATGCTGGAGAATATTAGATCCGGATGTGTTTACGGATGTATATAATGATATGTTCCTTAAAAGGTATGCAACTGCCCTAATCAAAAGACAATGGGGAGATAACATGAAAAAGTTCTCAGGCGTACAACTTCCCGGAGGTGTAACACTTAATGGTGAGATAGTGTATCAAGAAGCAGTAGAAGAAATAAGACAAATTGAAACAGAAATACAATCTAGATTTGAATTGCCTGTAGATATGTTTGTTGGATAATATTCTTATCACCTAGGCTCATAGAAGATAATAACATCGTGTCAATAGATTGTCAATAGAATATTAGAAAATGGCAACCGTTAATCCATACTTTCATTCTGGCGTACCAATGGGCAGGCAATCGGAACAAAATCTCTATGAGGATTTGGTTATCGAATGCTTGAAGATTTACGGATTTGAATTATATTATTTGCCTAGAAAAACATTTAACGAAGACCGTATTTTGGGCGAAGATCCTTTGAACAATTACGAACACGCATACCCAATTGAGATGTATTTGGAAAACAGCAATGGGTTTGAAGGCCCTGGAGATTTCTTATCTAAATTTGGTGTGCAAACAGTACAAGATGCAACATTCATAGTTTCTAGAAAACGTTGGACACAAGTTGCGGGAAATACAGGTAATACTATTCTGCCTAGACCAGCAGAGGGAGATTTATTATATTTCCCATTAACACACTCATATTTTGAAATTCGTAAGGTTGAAGGAAGCCAGCCTTTCTATCAAGTTGGTAAGTTATACATATACAAATTGTTCTGCGAATTAATGCAATTCTCCAGCGAAGTTATTAGAACTGGAATTACTGAAATTGATTCTTATCCAGATATCATTAATGAAGACGTACAGAATTTTGAGATAACTCAAGAAGATGGTAGTGAGTTATTATTTGAATACAACACGGAAAGTCCAATAATTCAAGAATCGTATTCTACATTGCACTCAGATGATGGAGCTGCTAGAAATGAGGATTTTGATACTAATATTACCGACATATTAGATTTTAGCGAAAAGAATCCTTTTGGAGAGGTATTTAGATAATGTTAGATCAAAGATTTTATTGGGGAACCATACGAAAAGCTATTATTGCCTTTGGTAATATGTTTAATAGTATTACTATTGAACGTAGAGATGCCGATGGAAATATAATACAGGTATTAAAGGTGCCTATTTCTTATGCATCAAAACAAAAGGCATTGGCAAGAATTCAACAAAGACCAAATGTTGATGACATGAATGTCCAGGTCATTGTGCCTAGAATGTCGTTTGAGATGACAACTTTAAGTTATGATTTTGCCAGAAAAATTAGCCCAATACAACAAAATAGATCGGTAAATACTTCGACGTCAACCTTGGATGCGCAGTATGCGCCTACTCCATATAACATTGATATATCTCTTTTTGTTTATGTAAAAAATCAAGATGACGGGTTACAGATAGTTGAACAAATTTTACCATATTTTAATCCGGATTATAACTTAACGGTTAAATCAATTCCTCAGTTAGGAATTAAAAACGATCTACCTATACTATTAGATAATGTTAGTTTTGAAGATACATATGAAGGCGGATTCGACCAACAAAGAACAATTGTTTGGACTTTAAATTTTACAATGAAACTTAATTTTTATGGCCCTGTTAACAAACAAGGAATTATTAGAAAAGTAGTTGCAACAACTTTTAATAATACTGAATTAACTCAACAACTAACTAAAGTTACAGTTGAGCCGTCGCCATTATCTGCAAAACCTGGTGACGATATTGGGTTTACTGATACCTTTGAAAACTTTTAATGAAAAATATTCCTGAACTTGATAAATTATTTGATTTGCCGTTAACGGAAGCGGAAAAAACACAAGATTTGCCGGCAATTGTAAATGATTCCACACAAAGAGATTTAGATCAAGATGAAGATTATCAGCTTGCACGAAATACTTTGCGCGGGCTAATTCATAAAAGCGGGGATACATTGGACCAGATGATAGAGCTTGCAAAGAGTTCTGAGCATCCAAGAACATATGAAGTTGCCGGCCAGTTAATTAAAACGGTATCTGATGTTGCAAAAGATTTACTAGAGTTACAGAAAAAGGCCAAAGATTTGCAACCCGGAAAAACCGAAGGGCCTAGAAGTGTTACTAATAACAATGTAGTTTTTGCTGGATCTACCGCAGAACTAATGAAGATGCTAAAAAATAATAACGACGGTAATACAATTGAGCAGTAAAGCAGTATCATATAACGGCAATCCCAATCTTAAACCAATTGGAATTGTAGAATCATACACCCAAGAGCAAGTAAGAGAGCTTATGCGTTGTATGCAGGATCCTGTTTACTTTATAGAAGCATATTGCAAAATTGTATCACTTGATAAGGGTCTTATTCCTTTTAAGTTATACGATTGCCAAAAAGAAAAGGTTGATGTTATATTAAATAATCGTAAGGTTATTTTAATGGAAGGTCGTCAACAAGGTAAAACAATTACTTCTGCGGCGTGTATTCTTTGGTATACGTTATTCCAAGAAAATAAAACAGTTGCAATTTTGGCAAACAAGTCTTCGGCTGCCCGAGAAGTTCTTTCAAGATACGAATTAATGTATGAAATGCTTCCTATGTGGATGCAACAGGGAGTAAAGACATTCAACAAGGGCGATATTGAACTTGAGAATGGTTCTAAAGTATTTACTGCGGCAACCAGCGGATCTGGTATTCGAGGCAAGTCTGTAAACTGGTTGTATATCGACGAAGCGGCAATTATTCCAAATAATGTTGCAGAAGATTTTTTCACTTCAGTTTATCCTACAATCTCTGCAGGCAACACTACAAAAATTCTGTTAACATCTACACCTTTAGGATATAATCATTTCTGGAAATTCTGGAACGAAGCGGAACAAGGATTAAACGGATTTACTACTCTGTTTATCCCTTACAGTAGAATCCCTGGCAGAGATGAAAAGTGGGCCGGAGAACAAAAGGCAATGCTTGGTGAATTAAAATTCAATCAAGAAGTTTTATGTCGTTTCTTAGGTTCTTCAAATACCCTTATTTCTCCAGATACAATTTCCCAAATGTCCACAAAACAATTTGTGTTCACAAAAGAGGGATTAGACGTATTGGTTGAACCAATCAGGGCAAAGAAAAAAGATGATGGAACGTTTGAAGGAATAAATCATATCTATATGCTAGTTGCAGATACTTCCCGTGGAGTAGGGGGAGATTACTCGGCATTTACAGTTTTAGACATTACAGAATATCCTTATTCCGTAGTGGCTAAATATAGAAGTAATAAGGTAAGTCCATTGATGTTTCCGAACATTATATATAAAATGGCAAAAGATTATAATAATGCTTACTGTTTAGTTGAAATTAACGATAACGGGCAGCAGGTAGCGGATTCATTGTATATGGATTTAGAATACGAAAACGTATTCTTTGTTGGTCATAATAGCAAATCTGGACAATATTTGTCTGGCGGTTTTACTCAAGGCGCAGGCCTAGGGATTAGAACCACTAAACAAGTAAAACGTCTAGGATGTACGACATTTAAGAGTTTGGTTGAGGGGAAGAAGTTATTAATACACGATCCCGAAATAATTGAAGAAATTTCCACATTTATTGAGGTTCGTGGAACCCACAAAGCGGACGAAGGATATCATGACGATTTGGTTATGTGTTTGGTTCTGTTTTCCTGGGCAACAAACGAACCTTTCTTCAAAGATTTAACTGATACAAATTTGAGGAAAGTACTATATGAAGATCAGTTTAAACAAATTGAAGAGAATTTAACCCCGTTTGGAATTATAAATACAGGGATCCCTGAAAAAGAGGCCCCTGAAATTATTGGTGACGATGTTTGGTTTTCGCAAGATCCTGCAAAAGAACTTGAAAAACTTAAAACAAAATGGATGGAAAATGTCTAGAACGCTATACTTATAAATAAATAGTAATCATAGTTATAAAACTATATAAAAATCTTTAAGGAGAATAAGATGGCATTTCAGCTTTCACCGGGCGTATTAGTACAAGAAAAGGATTTAACCGCAATAGTCCCTTCTGTTGCTACTTCAGCTGGCGGTTTTGCTGGCGCCTTCCAATGGGGACCTGTTGGCCTAGTTACCACTGTCGATTCTGAGAATAATTTAGTAAAATATTTCGGCGGACCTAATGATGCGACGTATACATCTTTCTATACTGCAGCAAATTTCTTATCTTATGGTAATAATCTAAAACTTGTTCGTGTTGTAAACGAGGGAACAGCTAAAAATGCAATTGCTAATGCAAGTGCAAGTGCAATATTAATTAAAAATATTGATGATTATATTTCTACTAGATCAAACGGCGGAAATGGTTTGGGCGAATTTGCAGCTAAATACCCTGGAGATATAGGAAATACCTTAAAAGTTTCAATGGTTGACGGAAACACTTGGAATGCTTATAATGGTTTTTCTGGAAACGCATGGCCATATCAATCAGAATTCAATAATGCTCCTGGAACATCAACCGTTACTGCATCTCTTGGTGGAGCGAATGACGAGTTACACGTTGTTATTATTGACGAAGAAGGTATTTTAACTGGTGTTAGAAACACAGTATTAGAAAAATTTGCATATGTATCCAAAGGATCCGATGCTAAGAAATCAGATGGATCTGCAAACTATTACAAAGATGTAATTAATAATCAATCTGCATATGTTTGGTCTATGGACCATCCATTAACTTCAGTTGCAAATACTGCAACATGGGGAACCACAGTTGTTGGCAGAGCATTTGGAAATCTTAGCACAAATGTATCAGTATCGTTCAGCAAAGGCGTTTCTGACGAAGCAAATATTTCTGCAGGTAACGTAATTGCAGGATTTAACAACTTCTCAAACGATGAGTTGTATGATATTAATTTAATTCCTGCAGGACCTTGGTCAAATACCGCAGCAGTTGTTTCTAACTTAGTTGCAATTGCAGAAGATAGAAAAGATTGCGTAGTATTTGTATCTCCTAGTTTGGAATCTGTTGTAAATGTTTCTCCTTCTACTCAAGCAAGCAGCGTTGTTTCTTGGAGAAATAATACATTAAATATTAATTCTAGTTATGCTGTTATGGATTCCGGATGGAAATATCAGTATGATAGATATAACGACAAATATCGTTGGGTTCCATTAAATGGCGACATTGCTGGTCTATGCGTGAGAACTGATTCTCTAACAGATCCTTGGTTTAGCCCAGGCGGATTCTCTAGAGGTCAAATTAGAAATGTTGTTAAACTAGCATTTAATCCTTCTAAGACGGATAGGGATACATTATACAAAGCAGGTGTTAATCCTGTAGTATCCTTCCCCGGTCAAGGAACAATTCTATACGGCGACAAAACTATGTTGTCAAAACCTAGCGCATTTGATAGAATTAATGTTCGTAGATTGTTTATTGTATTGGAAAAAGCAATTGCAACTGCTGCAAAATTCCAATTATTTGAATTTAACGATCCGTTTACAAGATCACAATTTAGAAATCTAATAGAGCCTTTCTTAAGAGATGTTCAAGGTCGACGTGGCATTACGGATTTCAAAGTTGTTTGCGATGACACAAACAACACCGGTGATGTAATTGATAGAAATGAATTTAGAGCAGACATATTTGTCAAGCCAGCACGTTCTATTAATTTCATATCATTGACATTTATTGCTACAAGATCGGGCATTTCGTTTGAAGAAGTTGGCGCATAATAACGGAGAAACCAAATGGCATTAGAAACGATTCCTTTTAATATAGATCAATTTAAAGCAAGATTGGGCGACGGCGGTGCCCGTCCAAATCAATTTAGAATTGACATACACTTTCCTTCGGTTGCTCAACCTGCAGGTATTCAATCTGATATATCAAGTTATTTGGTTAATATTGCAGAATTGCCTGGCCAGACAATTGGAGTTACTCCTGTTTATTACAGGGGTCGCGAAATTAAATTGGCCGGAGATAAAGTATTTGCGCCGTTTACTTGTACTATTATTAATGACAGTGATTTTACTTTAAGAAATGCTTTAGAAAAATGGATGAATCTTATTGAAAGCAATACTGCAAAGACTGGCGAAATGTTACCTTTGTTATATCAACAAACTATTGATGTTGTACAATTGAATAGAAAAGGTGTTGCAATTCGTCAATACAATTTAAGAGATGCGTTCCCAACAGATATTTCTCCAATTGGATTAGATTTTGCGGCTAACGATCAATTATCTACATTCTCTGTGACATTCCAATATCAATCGTTTACCGTACAATCTTTAACTAGCAGCATTGTATAATTTATTTTTGGATTTAAATAATGGCAATTAATATATTCGGCTACACAATTAGCCGTGATAATGATGTGAGTAAATTGGCACGAACACAATCGTTTGTGCCACCTACTACTGAAGATGGAACCGCAACGGTACAAGGTGGCGGTTACTTCGGAACATACTTAGAAATGGATGCAACTGCGAAATCAGAGGCAGAGTTAATTACCCGATATCGTGAAGCATCCATGTATGCTGATTGTTCTACAGCAATTGATGAAATTGTAACCGAGGCAATTGCGGCGGTTGAGGACGAGGCGGTTGTACAAATTAATTTAGATGGGCTTGATGTTCCTGATAACATTAAGAAGGCAATTGAAGATCAGTTTAGCGTAATTGTTAGACTTCTTGGATTCAATATAAAAGGATTTGATATATTCCGTAGATGGTATGTGGATGGTAGAATTTATTATCAAAAGATTATTGATGAGAAAAATCCTAAAAGGGGCATCATTGAGTTAAGACAAATTGACCCACGAAAAATTCGTAAGGTCAGAGAGATTAAAAAAGATAAAGATCAAAAGACCGGCATTGATCTTATTAAATCAATTGAAGAATTTTTCATCTATAATGAAAAAGGCATAAATTATCAGCCAAATTATCAGACTGCGGCGACGGGTGCGAATCAAGGTCTACGTATATCTTTGGATTCTGTTAGTTATGCTCCTTCCGGTTTAAATGATTCCGAGAAGAATGTTGTTTTAAGTTATTTGCATAAAGCAATTAAACCGGTGAATCAGTTAAAGATGATGGAAGATGCGTTGGTAATCTATAGGTTATCAAGAGCACCAGAAAGAAGAATATTTTATATTGATGTGGGCAATTTGCCTAAGTTGAAAGCCGAGCAATATCTTAAGGATATTATGGCTCGCTATCGTAATAAGATTGTCTATGATTCTGCAACAGGCGAAATAAGAGACGATCGCAAATTTATGTCGATGCTTGAGGATTTTTGGCTACCTAGAAGAGAAGGTGGACGTGGTACTGAGATTACTACATTACCAGGTGGAGAAAATTTAGGTCAGATTGACGATATTCATTATTTTCAGAATAAATTATATCAGGCATTGAATGTTCCTTTATCAAGAATGCAAGCACAACAGGGTATTTCTTTTGGTAGAGCAACAGAGATAACTAGAGATGAATTAAAATTTGCAAAATTTGTTGGCCGACTTCGCAAGAAATTTAGTCAATTATTTCATGATATATTGAAAACGCAGTTAATTTTAACTGGCGTTATTACTGAACAAGACTGGGTACAATTTAAAGAGGTAATTCAATTTAAATTTGCACAAGATCAATATTTTGCGGAAATGAAAGATGCAGAAAATCTTCGTAATAGAATTGACGTATTGAATCAGATGCAACCATACGTTGGAACGTATTTTAGTAAAGAATATATAATGAGAAATGTGTTAAGAATGACCATTGACGAAATTGAGACAATGGAAAAACAAATGGCAGCAGAACCTCCACCTACATTGGGTATGGATGGTCAACCTATAGAGCAACCGCAGGGGTAAATTATGGATACATCAGAAGTTATTAGACACATGGTAGACGACATTTTAGCAGATCGCTCAAATGACGCAGTTAATAGATTTAACGATGCTTTAGGATTTAAATTATCCGCAGCATTAGACGATAAAAAACAAGAAATTGCAGCCAGCATAGGCAAGGAAAATGAAGAAATTTAATCAATTTAGAGAAGATTCTTTATTAGAAGTCTTAAAGGCTTCTGATCCTACGGGTAAATGGATAGACGATTTTGTTCATTCAGACAACCCAAAATTTGCTGGCAAAAGCAAAAAAGAACGTATTCGTATGGCCCTTGGTGCCTCGTATGCATCTAAAAGAAATGAAAATGTGGATGAAGCTGCAAATGCTGCACAACAAGCCGCAATTGCTATTGCCAAGAAAAAGAAAAAAGAAGATATGGCAGAAGCCAAAGATGAAGGCGAGTATGATTATGAAGGCGCCATGGCCAAGACACAATTACAAACAATTTGTAGAAATGCTGCAGAATTAAAAGATATGCTCGAAGAAGATGAAAATCTTCCAGAGTGGGTGCAGGCAAAAATAACAAAAGCAGAAGATTATATTACAACATCATTGGATTATATGAAATCTTCTGAAGAGTTGGGCGAAGAAGTTGAGGAGTTAGATGAATTATCAAAATCTACTCTTGCGGCTTATGCTAAAGGCGCGGCTCGCAGTGCTGGAATTCAACGTAAAATTGCAGCAGATTTTGAGAATAAAGGCATAAGAGCAAAAAGCCCAGGCATGAAACAGGCAAGTGCTAAACTATCGCAAGATTATAAAGAAAAATCTTGGAAAAGACAAAATAATGTTAATAAGGCAATTGACCGTTTAGCAAAAGAAGAAGTTGAACCAATTGAAGAATTAAATAAAGATACTGTGTATTCTTATAATAAAAAAGCAGAAGCAGATCAAGATAAACAATTTACTAAAATAGGTAAAGCGTTAAAAGATAATGATCCTAAGACCGGCAATGAGGCAGGTCATAAATTTATACAAAGAAGCCTTGGTATTACTAGGGCAGAAAAAAGATTGAATAAAGAAGATACTGAAGTTGCAGAAGCCCGTATGAGTGCTGCTCAAAGATTATGGAATGCAGAAAATAAACAGCGTGCTAAGAGCGATGCTAGTCTAGCTCGTACGCCAAGTAGTATTCCGAAACCCGAAGAGAAAAAATAAGAGGACAAAATGCCGGTAACAACCACAATACTTAAAAATGTAAGACAACAAGCAGTTGTTAAGTTCATTGGTAGCGGAATGGCTAACTTGGATTTGAGAGCAGATCTTACACAACCGGAAGAAACTTTTCTAGGTTTTGCAAATACAAATGTTACAATTAAAACAGCAATGTGGAGTTCTACAGATGCCTCGGGTGTACCTGTCTTAGTTCAAAGAGGCGTTTCTTCTGCATCTGCGTCAAATGTAATGATATTATACGGCGGTCAAGATTGGGAATTAGATCAAGGCGCAGGATTTGTTGATGATATAAGTGCAAATGCAAATATAACAGTGCAATTACCGGCAACGGGTGGAATGTTGTATTTGGTATTAGGCAAACGAACAGGGTATGAAGGCCCTAATTTCCAAACTGCTCCAAATTAATATAGGAATTTAAATGAGACTAATTACAGAAGTAGCACAAGACCTACAATATTTGGTTGAGGATAAAGTAGGCGGCGGAAAAAATGTCTTTATTGAAGGCATCTTTATGCAAACAGAACAACCAAATCGTAATGGACGTTTATATAAGCGCGACATTATGGAAAAAGAATTAGGTAGATACCAAAAGCTTATTGACGAAAAAAGATCACTAGGCGAATTGGGACACCCTGCAAACCCAACATTAAATTTGGATAAATGTTCTCACCTTATTACTCAATTAAAATTTGAAGGTAATAATGTTATGGGCAAGGCAAAAATTTTAGAAACACCAATGGGCAACATTGCTCGCAATTTAATTGAGAACGGCGTAAGACTTGGTGTTTCTTCTAGAGGATTAGGTTCATTAAAACTTAATAAAGAAGGTGTAAATGAAGTACAAGATGATTTTCATCTTGCAACCGTAGACATTGTTGCTGATCCATCGGCCCATGATGCTTTTGTTCAAGGCATTTATGAATCTGCTGAATGGATATGCGAAAACGGTCTTTGGAGATCAGTTGATGTCGAAAAAGCACAACGAACATTAAAGGGCGCATCTAAGGGACAGTTAGAATCTGTTAAACTAAAGATGTTTGAAGAGTTTATGTCTAGAATGTCTAGGTAAGTAAACTTATAAATAATTTGAAACAATCCATTTAGGAGACACTAATGTCAGTAGAAAGCAAAATCAAACAATTGCTAGAGCAAGTAAATGCTAAAGCTAGCTTAGAAGAAGCAGATGCAATGAGCCCTAGCTCCCCAAAAGATTCTTCAATCAAAGCAGCAGTTAGCGGAGACGCTTCTATGCCAAGACAAGGCTCATCTCAGGACGCTGGAACCGAAGAAGATCGCGATGAGAAAGAAGAAAACCAAGGCGCAATTTCCGCTAAAAGTATTAAACAAAATACTTTAACAGCAAAAGGCCCTGGCGCTACTCCTAACTTCCAAACAGTTGGCGATTTAGCTTCTGCAGTTAATCAGCCAAATTCTGCAGGTAACACACCAGTTGGTGAAGAATCTGAAGAAGAAGGTGAGACAATTGCTGAAGAAGAAACAAACGGAGTTATTGATCTATCCCCAATTTTTGGCGATGATCTATCCGAAGATTTCAAAGCTAAAGCAACATCTATTTTTGAAGCAGCCGTTATTGCTCGCGTAAATTCGGAAATGGACAAAGTTGCTGCATCGTTAGAAGAAAAATATGCGGCAGATGTTGCAGAATACAAAGATGGCATTGTTGAAAAAATTGATTCATATCTTAACTATGTAGTTGAGAACTGGATGAAAGAGAATGAACTAGCTCTAGAAAATGGTCTTCGCACAGAGATTGCAGAAGATTTCATGTCTGGACTAAAGGTACTATTCAAAGAACACTACATTGAAGTGCCTGAAGAAAAATACGATGTAATCGGTGAACTACAAGCTAAGGCTGAAGAACTATCTACAAAATTAGATGAAGCTATTGGCAACAGTGTAGAACTCAATAAAGAAGTTATTTCTTTAAAGCGCGCTGCAATTATAGAAGAATTATCCAAAGATTTGGCTAACACAGAAGCTGCAAAATTGGGTAAATTATTAGAAGGTGTTGACTTTGAAAATGAAGATCTTTACAGAGAAAAAGTTTCTGTAATTAAAGAGAATTATTTTCCAAAGAATATTGTGACAGAAGGTAAAGTATCTGTTCAGTCCCAGCAAACTCTAACAGAAGACAACGATATTCCTACTGAACTTTCAGAAGGTACTTCGACTGTTTCTGTATATGCACAAGCGCTTTCAAGATCATTTAAAAGAGCGTAATTTTCACGCTACTAATCAAGGAGAAAAAAATGTTTTTATCGGAAAACCTACAACAAAAATGGCAAGCCATTCTTGAGCACCCAGATCTTCCAGAGATCAAGGATAGCTACAAGAAAGCTGTTACTTCTGTTCTTTTAGAGAACCAAGAGCGTTCATTACGTGAAGAGCGTAATGCATTGTTCGAGGCAGCTCCAGGCAACAATATCAGCGCAACTGGCGGTATTGACAAGTATGACCCAATCATGATTGGTTTAGTTCGCCGTGCAATGCCTAACTTAATGGCATATGACATTTGCGGTGTTCAGCCAATGACTGGTCCAACAGGCTTAATCTTTGCAATGAGATCTATGTATAGCGGCGAGCGTGCTAATACTACAACACGTGTAGAAGCATTGTTCAACGAAGCAAATACATCGTTCTCTGGTAACGCAGTTAGCACAACAGGTAATAACCCAGTTTCTGGTGCTTATACAACTGGTGCAGGTACAACGACAGCAGCGGCTGAAGCTCAAGGTACATCCGGCGGCCAAGCATTTAACGAAATGTCTTTCAGCATTGACAAGACTACAGTTACTGCTAAGTCACGTGCGTTAAAAGCAGAATACACCGTTGAATTAGCACAAGATTTGAAAGCAATTCATGGTCTTGACGCTGAAGCAGAATTGTCAAACATTCTATCCCAAGAATTCATGTTTGAAATTAACCGCGAAGTTGTTCGTACAATCTATGGTGTAGCTAAGCCAGGTTCTCCTGCAACAGCGACCGCAGGTACATTTGACTTAGACGTTGATTCTAACGGACGTTGGTCTGTAGAGCGTTTCAAAGGTCTATTGTTCAACATTGAACGTGATGCTAACCACATTGCACAAGACACACGTCGTGGCAAAGGTAACTTCATCGTTTGCTCTGCAGACGTTGCAAGCGCATTAGCTATGTCCGGTGTTCTAGACTACGCTCCAGCATTGAGCACAGGTCTAAATGTTGACGATACAGGCAATACATTCGCTGGTGTTCTAAATGGACGTTACAGAGTTTACATTGATCCGTATTCATCAAATCTAGGCGCAGCAAGCCAATTCTACATGGTTGGTTATAAGGGTTCTTCTCCTTATGATGCAGGTATGTTCTATTGCCCATATGTTCCTCTACAAATGGTTCGCGCAGTTGATCCTAACAGCTTCCAGCCAAAGATTGGCTTTAAGACACGTTACGGTCTAATTGCTAACCCATATGTTGTTAACTCAGCAGGCGCAAATGACGCAGATAGCTTTACAGCTAACCGTAATCAATACTATCGTCGTACGCAAGTATTGAATTTAATGTAATCAAAAATTACATTGATAAAGCCGGCATTAAGACCGGCGTATATCTACAGTCTACAGGCTGTTCTTTAAAAGGGGGGATTTTTCCCCCTTTTCTGCCTTATAAATATAAGTATCAGTAGAAGGTGTTTTAAAATGTTTACTTCAAATATAAGTGTGCTTCAGCAAAATTATGCAAATAATTTGCCAACAACTCACGACTATCTAAGGCCAAACGCTTTCAGATTTTCTGTAAAGGATATACCAAATGTATCGTTTACTTGTCAATCTGCAAATTTACCTCAATTGGCTTTAGGGTTTGCATCTCAACCCTCGCCCTTTACCGATATTCCTCGCATTGGAGACAAGCTGCAATTTGGAGATCTTAGTATTAGATTTTTAATCGCAGAAGATATGTCAAACTATATGGAAATATATAAATGGTTAGTTGCATTGGGGTTTCCAAAAGATTATACCCAATTCGGCGCATTTACTGCGAATAAGCCAAGTGCATTTCCATTTAAAGTAACTTCTAAAGGAATTACTGAAGTTTTGGCATACTCGGATGCAACTTTGTGCATTTTAGACTCGACAAATACGCCTAAAGTAAATATAATGTTTAAAGACATATTCCCTGTGTCCTTGGAAGCTTTAGACTTTGATATTGCATCTGCAAGCGTTGAATATTTTACCGCAATTGCCTCATTTAAATATACCTTGTTTGAGGTGGAGAAACTTTAATTAATAATATGGAGATAGTATGGCTAAAAACAACCCTTTGAAAAACATTCCGAAAGTACCGGTGCCAAAATTTAATAAACCTGCCGCACCAGCAGAAAACCAACAAAGTCAACTTCAAATAAACATTGAAGATCTTCGCAAAGAACGACTTTTTATTGCAACCCCTTGTTATGGTGGTATGCTAACAGAAGCGTATTTCCGTTCAATGGTTCGCACATTGACATTTTTCAACCAACATCAAATTCCAGTTGCATTTGGAACAATTGCAAATGAGTCTCTTGTTACTCGTGCTCGAAATGTTTTAGTTGCATATTTTTTGCAAAGCAACTATACTCGTCTATTGTTTATTGATGCTGACATTGAATTTCAAGTTGAAGATGTCTTGAAACTTATTGCACACAATAAAGAAGTATGCGTTGGTGCATATCCTAAGAAGGGTGTTAACTGGCAACGTATCCGTGATGCGGTTTTGTCTAATGGACAGGCCCCTATGGACGATAGAATGATCGCAGCTTCAGGAAGTGATTATGCTATTAACTTTAAATTTGTTAATGCAGATATGAAGCAAATTGCTATTGAAAGTGGCGTTATCAAATTGCATGACGGCGCTACAGGATTTATGATGATTAAGCGCGAAGCAATTGACAAGATGATTGCAGCATATCCGGAACTCAAATATAACAACGATTTGAATACTCCTCCAGATTTGCAAGACTTTTTCTATGCATTCTTTGACACAATGATTGATCCTAAAGATCGTCGTTATTTGTCTGAGGATTATACCTTTAGTCGTCGTTGGCAAGGTATTGGCGGTGATATTTGGCTTGATCCGTCAATCTCGCTAAACCACTTCGGTTCTTTCAACTTCCAAGGTAATCCTAATCAAATTATCAAAATTGGTTAATCCATGAAATTGTCTGACCTACAGTCATCGTGGGCAGATGATTGCAAGATTAATGAAACTAATCTAGGGCAAGAATCTGCTCGCACTCCTTTATTACATTCAAAGTATTTGAATTTTTTATCATCTACTCGTCTTAATTTACGAAAAGCCGAGTCTGACTATTTAAACCTCCGACGTAAGAAATATAAGTATTACAGAGGAGAAATGACACAAGCCGAATTAGCTGCAGAAGAATGGGAACAATGGCAGGGAAACAAACCATTAAAAAATGAAATGGATGAGTTCCTGCAGGTAGATAACGATCTTATTTTATTAGAAGATAAGGTTGAATATTTTAAAATTGTTCAGTACCAATTGGAGCAAATTATTCGGTCATTGAATAGTAGAACATGGGATATTAAGAACTGTTTAGAATGGACAAAATTCACTAACGGTATGATGTAATGGCCGATATAAAAATAAGAAAAAAGAATGAAGTATATTTGAATATTGATGCTGAGCCTTCAATTGCTCAGGAATTAAATAATCATTTTTCCTTCGAAGTACCTGGTGCAAAATTTCACCCTTTGTATAGATCAAAGATGTGGGATGGCCGTGTCAGGCTTTTTTCTATGTTTACTAAAGAGCTTTATGTTGGCTTAAAAGAGTATGTTGAACATTTTGCAAAAGAAAGAGAATACACTGTAGATTTATCTGAGTATGAAAAAACTGCAGATGAATGTACTTTTGAATCTGTAAAAGAATTTTGTGAAAAGTTAAACATTGGCTCAAAAGGCGAACCGATTCCAATTAGAGAATATCAAATAGAAGCGGTACATAAAGCAATTAGCGACGGTAGAAGGTTATTACTTTCTCCCACCGGATCTGGAAAATCTTTAATAATTTATTGTATAATTCGTTGGCACTATGAATTTGACAGAAGGCAATTAATTATTGTACCTACAACATCTTTGGTAGAACAGATGTTTTCAGATTTTCGAGATTATTCTTGTTTAAATGGATGGGATGCAGCATCCCATTGCCATCGCATTTATGGCGGGCATGAAAAATCTACAGATTGTAATGTTGTTATTAGTACCTGGCAATCTATCTATAAATTACCAAAACAATTTTTTGAAAAATTCCAAGTTGTTTATGGAGACGAAGCTCATCAATTTAAAGCAAAATCTTTAACTGGAATTTTAAATAAATGCCCAGACGCTCCTTATAGAGTAGGGACTACTGGTACATTGGATGGTACACAAACGCATAAGTTAGTTCTTGAAGGTATCTTTGGTCCTGTTTATAAAGTCACAACAACTAAGAAACTTATTACAAGCAAAACATTATCTGATTTAAAAATCTATAATTTGATATTAGATTATCCGGATGAAATTAAAAAAGCTATGAAGGGTAAAACGTATCAAGAAGAAATGGATTTTCTTGTTCAATACGAACCAAGAAACAAATTTATTAGAAATTTGACTCTTAAACAAGAAGGTAACAGTCTTGTATTATTTCAGTATGTAGAAAAACATGGCAAAAATCTATATGAAATGATTAATGCCAAAGCAGAAAATAGAAAAGTATTTTTTGTTTATGGGGGAACAGATACGGAGCAAAGAGAAAAAATTCGAGCATTGACAGAACTCGAAAATAATGCTATAATAGTGGCTTCATATGGAACATTCTCTACCGGGATTAACATTAAGAATTTGCATAATATTGTATTTGCATCTCCTTCTAAATCTCGGATAAGAAATTTGCAATCTATTGGACGTGGTTTGAGAACAACCAAAGACAAAGACAGTTGCAATCTATATGATATAGGCGATGATTTAACCTGGAAATCTAAAAAGAACTTTACGTTACTTCATATGATTGAACGGATAAAAATTTACAATGATGAACATTTTGACTACAAACTTATAAAAGTTCAATTACAATGATCCTAAGTTATAAAATATTGAAGTTAAATAGTGGTGAAGATATAGTATGTAAAACGGATGAAGTAATAGATTTAAAAAATACCTTTAGTCTTTTTATAAAAGATCCTTTGGTATTAAATCAAATTAGATCAAATGTTGGAAGAGCTGTAATTGAATCGTATACACTTGCTCCTTGGTTTGCATTAACCAAAGAAGAATTTTATGAGGTTCCTGTTCGAAATATTATATCATACGCAAAAGCCAACGAAGAACTTACAGAAAATTATATTAAATATCTTGATGCCCGTAAAGAAGCAGAAGAAAACGCAATTGATGTAACAGATGAAATAAGAGACTCAATTTTAGAAGAAGAAAATGATGAAAGACACGACTATGGGAATAATAGAATCAGACGAAGGAAAACTTTCCATTAAGGAAAAGAAACCTTCGGTTACTGCACATTATGTAAATAATAAAGAGTTTTTAGAAGCCTTAATAGCATATAAAGAACAAGTCGATGCTGCTAAAGAACGAGGAGAAGAAACCCCCGTTGTTACTAGATATATTGGCGAATGTTTTATAAAGATTGCTACACACCTTTCATACAAATCTAATTTTATTAATTATACTTTTAAAGATGATATGATTTCGGACGGGATTGAAAATTGTTTAACTGCAGTACAAAAATTTGACCCAAGTAAATCTTCAAATCCATTTGCATATTATACTCAGATTATTTACTTTGCCTTTATTCGCAGAATTCAAAAGGAAAAGAAACAACAGGCCACTAAGTATAAGATGATTGAGAATATGGATATTGATTCCTTGATCTTGCAAGATCATGATAACGGTGAATTTAGTCACCAATTTTTGGATTACTTAAAACGGCAAATGGACAATATTGATATTGAAAAACGCAACATAAATATCCCTAAAAAGGTTAAAAAAGTTGAAATAGATTCAGACAATCCTCTTGACATGGATGACTAATTTACTATATAATAAGTGTTAATTAAATTATTGGAGTCTTGATGGCAAAGCTTAAAGTTGCAGAATTGTTTTATAGTATACAAGGTGAAGGCCGCTACATGGGCGTACCTAGTGTTTTTCTTCGTACATTTGGTTGTAACTTCACTTGTAGTGGATTTGGAATGCCAAAAGGGGAATTTAGCAATGAAGTTGATTATATCGCGGCTGACGTACGTAAGTTTCTTTCCTATAAAGATTTGCCTCTTGTTAGTACAGGGTGCGATTCTTACGCTAGCTGGGATCCTCGTTTTAAGCATCTTAGCCCTGTACTTGATACTGATAACATTGCCGATACAATTATGGATATACTTCCGTACAAGAAATGGGAAGACGAACATCTTGTAATAACGGGCGGCGAACCATTACTTGGTTGGCAACGATCGTATCCAGATCTTCTAGATAATGAAAAAATGAAATCTTTAAAAGAGATTACGTTTGAAACAAATGGTACACAGGCATTGTCATCTGAATTCAGACAATTTCTTCTTAATTGGTCTCTTGGTCGTAAAGACAGAGGATATAATGCACTAACATTTTCTGTTAGTCCAAAATTAAGTGTCAGCGGCGAAAAATGGGAAGAAGCAATTTGCCCCGACATTGTATCAGCATATCAAGACGTTGGATACACTTATCTTAAGTTTGTAGTTGCAACTGAAGAAGATGCTGAAGAAGCAATGGAAGCAATTGAACTATATAAATCTGCAGGGTTTAAAGGTCCTGTTTATTTGATGCCGGTAGGCGGTGTCGAAAGCGTTTATGCTATGAACAATCGAAAGGTTGCAGAAATGGCAATGAAGAATGGTCTTCGATATAGCGATCGTTTACAAGTACCACTTTTTAAGAATGAGTGGGGAACATAAATAATAATGTTACACAAAGGTAACAAAATTTTCAATCATCATATCCGTGTAAGGAAGGATTCAAATGTCATATAACAAGACAAAAACAGACCCAGAATTGGGGCAAAAAGTTCATCAGCATTTAGTTGCAATGGGAGTCGAGACTCCTACCCGATTAGATCCTAATACTCGATTAGATCTTGATCGCAAAACAAAGATTGAAGTAATTGAGTCTCACTTTTCAGAAATTATGCGAGTGCTGGGCCTTGATTTAGAAGATGATAGTTTATGTGATACTCCAAAACGTGTTGCCCGAATGTATGTCAATGAAATCTTTTGGGGACTTGATTATGACGCATTCCCTAAATGTACCACAGTTGATAACAAGATGAAATATAATGAAATGGTCGTTGAGCGCAATGTTAATGTCCAAAGTAATTGTGAACATCATTTTGTAGTTATTGATGGATTGGCAACTGTTGCTTATGTCCCAAAAGATAAAGTTCTTGGATTGAGTAAAATCAATCGTATCGTAGAATACTTTAGCAAGCGTCCTCAGATTCAAGAACGCTTGACAGAACAAATTTACCATGCCCTGCAATTTATCTTGGAAACAGATAATGTTGCAGTTATGCTTGATGCTCAGCATTACTGTGTTAAGAGCCGAGGCGTAGAAGATACTGGTAGCTCTACAGTTACAAGTAAATTAGGTGGCGGATTTAAAACTGATCCTGCACTACGAAATGAATTCTTAAGCATCGCCCGTTCAAAATGACTATAAACGTAATGGTTGATTTGGAGACAATGTCAACAAGATCAAATGCGGCAATTTGTTCCATTGGTGCAGTAAAATTTGAAGGGGATAAAATACTGGATACGTTTTACTGCACTATTGATATAAAGTCATGCAAAGAAGCAGGCCTGCATATTGCCAAGGATACTGTTGAATGGTGGTCAAAGCAAAACAAAGAAGCATTCCGAGAGTTAACAAAAAACAACATCTCACTACAAGAAGCACTAGACAAATTCGAAATTTGGTTTGGTCCAAAGAGTCTTCCTTTGTGGGGCAATGGTGCAGTATTTGATAATACTATTCTTGGAAATGCTTATTTCAATACAGGCAGAAAACCACCATGGCATCCATGGGACGATCGTTGCTACAGAACTGTAAAGGCATTATTCAAATGGATTCCTGCTGATGAACGGCAAGGAACATATCACAATGCATTGGATGACGCAATGCATCAAACAAAACACTTAATTAAAATCTTGGGTAATTGATATGAATATTTACAACAGGAGAATTGCTTTTTGTATTAGCGATCAGCATTTAATTCCATATGGTGGCATCGGACAATTTGCAAAATCCTTTGTAGAGACTTGTTCTGTTATTGGAATAAAAATTGATATTATATTGGATAAACCGGCATCCAATAAAGACTTTAGTGCATATCTTCAATCTAAAGGTGCTAATGTTATTGCACCTAAAGAGCCACTTAGTTATAGTAAACACGCCAAAACTTTTATGTTTGAGGATTCATATAACTTTGAAAAAATGATTAATTTTAGAGAATGTTTTATGACTGCTCTAAATGACAATCTATACGATGTAGTTATTTGTAACACCGTGGAATCATTTCCCGCAATCTATTCCCTATCTATTCAAGATTCAGTACAAGTCATATATTATACGCATCACGAGAATTTGGTCTTTATGGAAGACAGTCCTCAAAAAAGCAAATTCTCAGATTCTTTCAATGAATTTTTTATTAAGTTGATGGATGTAAACGGCATTTATATTGGCACACAAACACGTAGAAATGTTGATGAGATTAAATTGTCAGGTAAAGACGCATACTATACACCTATACAAATGACGGAAAAAGAATTGCTGTCTCCTCATACTAAATCTAGAGAAGGTGTATTATGGATTGGTCGCTGGGAGCCAAGGAAGAATCCTGAGGAATTTGTTCGTATGATTGCAGAAACAAAATTGCCTGCAAAAATTATTACAAATGATACTGGTGCGAAAAAATTTGAAGCAGCGTTAAAGGAAATTAATGCTAAATTTGAAATTCGCTCAGAGATATATGGACAGGAAAAAGTTGATTTTATAACATCTGCTAGAGTTGCTTATAATCCCGCAATACGAGAAAGTTTTGGCTTAGCATTCTATGAATGTATTGGACATATGCCAACAGTTGCACTTAAAGGAATGTCTTGGTTAGAAAACTTTAATGGTACAGATTTTTTTAGCGTAGATAAAAAAGATGTTAGTAGTACAATACTTAAATTGTATGAACAATACAAAAGCCCGTTTGATTGGTACAATACTGGCGCATTAGAACGCGTAGTGACCATGGACTTAAATGGTGTTGGAGAATGGTTTAATGTATTTGATTTGTTCAAACCAACAAAGTCTAATTCTAGCAAAGCAAAAATTAACGAATACGAAACGGTTCAGTACAAAAAGTATATAACTGATCTAAATAGAAAAGATTTATCTATTGATGATGTCCGTTCTGTATTGACAAACAAGCACAAGTATAATATAATCTATACAGACAATCACACTTATCTATCAAAAGATAAAAATTTTGTTCCCAATGAACAAAATACCTCAAGCACTTTAGAAAGTTTATTCGAATGAGCAGACAGATGGAATATGTAATTTCTGGACCGGCGTACTTACGTCTTGGTGCAGAACAATGTAATGATCCTGCAGTATTGCAGATGATCAATGACCTTATTGGTAAGACTGTTCATAATATGAATAATCATCAGTTCTCATTATTGTATAACGGGTTTACTGAAAAACAATTTGGAAAACGTCTACAAAAATTTAGACCCGCGATTAAAAATATACATGCCGACTCTGGCGGTCTGCAAATTATTACACGTGGCATTCCTAATTCGCCAGAAGTTCGTAATAGCGTTTATGAGAATCAAGCATCCCATGCAGACATTGGAATGTCCTTTGATGAGATCCCAGTAATAATTACTAATGCAAGTGGCAAGTCTGCAAAGCTTGATACTAAGGGTAGATATTTTGACCGAGATAATTTTGCTAGTTATGCCAAGCAAACGGGACAAAATATTAAATCTCAGATTGAAAAGTTTATTGAAATGAAAAGTGATTGTCGACCTTTCGCAATCATTCAAGGTGCTTGTCATGAGACTTATGCTGAGTGGGCAAATATTTTACTTGAAGAAATCACTGCACCATATCATGATCGTATCGGCGGTGTGTCAATGGCATCTGCTGCACTAGGTACTGGGCAACTTGAAGATGTTAAACGAGCATTCTATGTTAAGGTAATGCCCTTTAAGAAACCATTTCATCTTCACATTCTAGGGGTAGGCGCACTGCGTCGTATGCTTCCCTATATGGTTTTTAGTCAGACTGGAATGTATGAGAACATTGAAATCTCTTATGATTCTACAACACATTCAATGTCATTAGATAATGGATTGTTTTATTTCTCGTATAGTAAAAAAACACGACATGGTTATGGCGGCTCATCTGTAAAAATGGGCAGAGAATATTCTAACATCTATAGAACAGTTGTAGATGAAATCAATAGTGTTTGTGGTACCGAATATACTCCAGAAGAATATCATAAATTAATGAACATTGCTGTAGGTAAGTATCTTGAAAATGGCGGCAAGTTTATTGACATTATGAAAGCACGTCTTTGTTTCATATTGACAAATGTGCATAATTTCACACTTGATGTTACAACCCTATTAGAATCTAAAGACGAGTTACTTAGATTTTGTAGAGATAAGGGTTGCGAAAATGAGTATGCTACATTGTTTGAAGTTAAAGATATTGGAGACTTTTCTCATTGGGAAAAGCACGTTGGTAAATATATGGAATCTGAATCTGTAAGCCATCAGCCTCGGATGTCATTAGAAAATTTATTTGCATAAGGATTATATTATGAATACTAGTATTGTTAAAAAGAGTAGTTTTATTTGGGTTACCTTTCAGAAAGAAGGCATTCATCGTTACCCCGATGCCGCAACAGATCCATCATTGGCAACACGTCGATTTGGAGTCCCAGAAGATCATTGGCTTGATGTAAGTTTTCTTGCAGATCGCCATCGGCATATGTTCCATTTTCGGGTCGAAATGGAAGTATTTCATGACAATCGAGATGTTGAATTTATTCAAGCAAAAAGAATTATGGAGCGCTGGTATAGCGATGGCACATTACAATTGGATTATAAATCATGTGAAATGATGGCAAACGATCTATATGATAAATTAATTGCAAAATGGCCTGGACGTGCTTATGTAATTGAAGTATCAGAAGATGGCGAAAACGGTTGCAGAATTCACTTTGAACAAACACATGGCTAAAATATTTATTGTTGATTTAGAGGCAGTAGACACACGATACACTGAACAATGGAAATATCATGTACCCCAATTACTTAAAAAGACAGCGGATATTGAAGTTATATGCGGACCTACTAATATTCCTAGTGTTACTACCCCTGGTGCTTTCCTTAATTTTGGCGGGACTAATATATACAAATCTAGTCAAGTTGAGCAGATGGGTCGCCTGTTTTGTAGCGGATCCATTAATGCTGGTGATCACTTTCTATTTACTGACGCTTGGCATCCTGGCATTATTAATTTAAAATACATGAGTGAGCTGTTACAGATTCCTGTAACTATTCACGCACTATGGCACGCTGGCAGTTATGATCCTCAAGACTTTTTAGGTCGTCTCATTGGAGATGCTCCTTGGGTGAGACATGCCGAACAAAGTTTCTTTCACGCTATTGACCATAACTATTTTGCTACTGATTTTCATATTGATTTGTTTGCTGAGACATTTAGCGAAACAGTGGATGACGAATGGAAGATCACTATGATTGAACAAGGTAAGATTGTTCGCTCAGGTTGGCCGATGGAATATATGGTTGACACATTAGAAAACTATAATACAACTCCGAAGCGCGAATTAATTTTGTTCCCTCATCGACTTGCACCAGAAAAACAAGTTGAAATTTTCCGAGACTTGGCTAAACATTTACCTCAATATGAGTTTGTTGTTTGTCAAGATACGCAATTAGATAAACATGAATATCACAAACTGCTAGGTCGTGCTAAGATTGTATTTAGTGCAAACCTACAAGAAACATTGGGTATTAGTTGTTACGAAGGTGCCATTGTAGATGCTATTCCTATGGTGCCAGATCGTTTATCCTATACGGAAATGTACAATGATATGTTCAAATATCCTAGTGAATGGACAGAATCATTTGAAGCATACGAAGTGCATCGACAAGACTTATGTTATAAAATTGTTCAATACATGAATAATCACGATCAATATAAGTATCACGTTCGCAAACAAGCATCGTACTTAACGGAAAAATTCTTTTCTGCTAATGTATTGACCGCTATGTTTAAGTAATATATAATATATCACATAGCGGTCTACCGGCATCGTCCCGCTTTATAAATTCCGCCGCCTATGATAACATAGGAGAATAAACATGGCAAAATACATTTCTACAAAAACTTATAATCAGATTGGTCCCGTAGCATATAGACAATGGCGTGCAGATAGTCATTGCAATTTAATTCATGGATATGCACTTTCATTCCATTTAGAATTTGAGTGTGATACATTAGATGCCCGCAATTGGTGTATGGACTTTGGTGGACTAAAACCACTTAAAGGTCTACTTGAAGACTGGTTTGACCACACATTGTTAGTTGCACAGGATGATCCAATGCGAGAACATCTATTGCATCTAGGCACATTAAAATTAGCAAAGATTACAGAAGTTGAAAAGACTGGATGTGAGGGCATTGCCGATTTTCTTTATGAATACATAAACACAATTTTCTTACCTAACTATGGTGAAAAGGATCGTGTATGGTGTTGCAAAGTGCAAGTAAGAGAAACTGATGCTAACATGGCAATGCGTGTAGGACATAGAGAAGATAACGAATTTAAAGATTAATATGAAGATTTGTTTGTTGGGAGATACGCATTTTGGAGTTAGAAATGACTCAAAAGCATTTCATGCGTACTATGAAAAATTTTATACCAATATATTATTTCCGTATCTAAAAGACAACAATATTGATACTGTTGTTCAATTAGGAGATCTATTTGATCGCAGGAAGTATATTAATTTTCATTCGCTTGCAGAATCCCGACGGTATTTCTTTGATCCCATGGAAGCCAATGGTATTAAACTAATTACATTGGTTGGCAATCATGATATATTCTGGAAAGAAAGTCTTAGCGTAAATTCTCCAGATTTATTGTTAAAGGACTATGGTAACATTACTATTTTCCAAGAGCCAGGTATAATAAAATTTGATGGTGTTCAGTTTGATATAATTCCCTGGATTTGCAAAGATAACGAAACAGAAATTGCTGCATTTATGGATGCAAGTTCTTCTGATTATTGTATCGGACATTTTGAAATTTCCGGATTTCAAATGATGCGGGGTATTGATAACCATGAAGGATTTGATCGTAGTTATTTTAAACAGTACAAACACGTATTAAGCGGACATTTTCATACTAAATCTAGTGAGGGAAATATCTCATATCTAGGTACTCCTTACGAATTAACATGGAATGATGAAAGCGATCCAAAAGGATTCTTTATCTTTGATACTGAAGATCATTCTTTAGAGTTTGTACAAAATCCATATACTATTTTTACAAAGTATTATTATAATGATGAAACAACGGATCCTGATACTATTGATGTTAAAACTTTTGAGACACAACATATAAAAATTGTTGTAGTTAAGAAGAGAGACTTTCACAAGTTTGATAAGTTTATAGAACGTATCTATAAACAAGATCCACTTGAAGTTAAAATTATTGAGGATTTTTCCGAGTTTGAATCTGAGGCATTGGATGATGCTATTGATCTAGAAGATACTATGACATTGCTTACTGGTTATGTTGATAGTATTGAAACAGATGCGGACAAAGAACGATTGAAGACATTGCTTAAGACATTGTATGTCGAAGCACAACACTACGAAGAAGCATGAGTATAAGATTTACAAAAATACGATGGAAAAATTTCTTATCAACCGGCGGCCAATTTACAGAAATAGAATTTGAGGCATCGCCATCTACTTTAATTGTTGGTGAAAACGGTGCCGGCAAAAGTACAATTCTTGATGCTATTTGCTTTGGTCTTTTTAATAAACCATTTCGTAGTATTAATAAACCGCAACTAATGAATACTATCAACGGCAAGAATCTTGCGGTTGAGGTAGAATTTTCTATTGGTAAAAAAGATTATAGAATTGTTCGGGGAATGAAACCGAATGTTTTTGAAATCTATTGCGACGGTGTTATTCTTAATCAAGATGCAGCATCAAGAGATTATCAGAAATACTTAGAAGAAAGCATTCTAAAATTAAATTATAAATCGTTTACTCAGATTGTAATTTTAGGATCCGCTTCTTTTACTCCCTTTATGCAATTATCCCTAGGGTATCGAAGAGAAATTATTGAGGATATTTTAGATATTCAAATATTTTCTGTAATGAATACTGTGCTTAAGGATAAGATAAATTCTTTAAAGGATGCAATTAAAGATTTAGATGGCAAGATTGAAATCGGAAAGCACAAAGTAAAAGTACAACAAGGATACATTCTTCAGTTGGAAGAAGATAAAAAGAAACGTGAAAATGATGTCCAAACTAAGATTGATGAATCAACTGCAGAAATTGCAGCATTGTCTACACAATTAGAAGATCTACAAGATATATATGCAGTGTATGAATTGAGTGTATCTGATTCTGATGAACAAGCAAAAAAGAAAACAGAATTAAATAATCTGTATAAGAATCTTACTGATAGAATTAAAAAAGCTAAAAACGAAATTAATTTTTACGAGGAACACGACAATTGTCCAACCTGTAATCAGAATATTTCCAATGATCTAAAGACAATAACTGTTGAAAAACATACACATAAAATTGAAGAAGTTACATCTGCATTAGATCAAATTAACGAAAAAATTACAGAAGTTGAGACACGTCTTACTGAGATTGAGGATATTAAAAAATCAATGTCAAATGTTCAAGTATCAATTTTGAGAGTAAACAATTCTATGATTGCGTCTCAAAGCTACATTAAAAAATTGATGGCTGATCTAGAACAAAAAGATGACACGCTAACATCATTGACTAATGAGAAAATAAATTTAAAGTCAATGGCAAAAGAAATTGTAGATTTAGTTTCTGATAGATCAAAGATAAATGAGGATAAGTTTTATCACGAAGCAGCTGGTTCTTTATTAAAAGATACGGGCATTAAAACTAAAATTATTAGACAATACTTGCCGGTAATAAATAAGTTAGTAAATAAGTATTTAACAGCAATGGATTTCTTTGTCCACTTTGAACTAGATGAATCATTTAATGAGACAATTAAATCTAGACATAGAGATGAATTTAGTTATGCATCTTTTAGTGAAGGTGAAAAGCAAAGAATTGATTTGGCGCTGTTATTTACATGGCGAACAATTGCAAAGATGAAGAATAGTGCAAGTACCAATCTATTACTATTGGATGAAGTATTTGACTCCTCATTAGATGCAAACGGTACGGATTACGTTATGAATTTGTTGAATACCATAAGTGATGATACAAATGTGTTTGTAATTTCACATAAAGGCGATCAATTGATTGACAAATTTAAATCAGTGATTAAATTTCAAAAGTATCAAAATTTTAGTAGAATAGTAGTATGATTATATTAAGAAAAGACAAATTAACTTTAGTTGAACCTACTGCGGAGGTTATGACAAAAACTCCAAATCTTTTTGATTTTAAGAAGGATGGCAAAAGTGCTACTAATGTTTCAAATGTTCTATTTGAAAGAATGAAACAATTGGGAGGCGTTGGTCTAAGTGCTAACCAAGTAGGACTTGATATGCGAGTATTTGTAATGGGTTTAGGTGATACAAAAATTGCAATATTCAATCCAGAAATTGTTGAATACAATGTTAAAGAAGAAAATTATAACGAAGGTTGTTTATCATATCCAGGTATAATGCTAAATATTAAACGCCCAACAACCGTTAAAGTTAAATATCAAAATGAAAAAGGCGAAGTTGTTGAGAATGAATTCAAAGGACTAACAGCTAGAATTTTCCAACATGAATTTGATCATATGAATGGAACAGATTTTACACACCGAGTTTCTAAATTTAAATTAGATTTTGCAAAAAAGAAATTTGAAAATAAACGTAAAAAGATAATTAAAAAGTACGCAGTTAAAACAATGGTAGAGGCACTAAATGAGCACAAAGATTCCAACTGAATATACTGAAATATTTGATTTTGGGTTTACTGCTGTAGATTCGGAAGAATCCATAGTTGAAAAACCTGTACAAGTAGCTGCTCCTGTTGTAGATACCTCGGGTATTGAAAATAAAATTGCTGCACTTTTAAATAAGGTTGATAATTTGGAAGAACTTGTAAAAGCTGGTTCTGGTGCAAATTTTGATACCGATGCATATCGACAATTAATTGAAAAAGATGTTGCTGAAAAATTAAGCAAAGTTGAAGCCTTAATCATGCCCCTTTTGGCAAATCTTTTGAAGAATCCCGATAAAGATTTTATCAAATGGCCGAACAGAAAACCCATTATAGAAGCTCAAATATCTAAAATTTTGGCTATCACACGTCCGCCCGCGGCGTAAAAAGTGCTTGACTTCTTTACTAAAAGGTGTTATAATATAGCATCAGTAAGGAAAAAACCATGTCACTAGCAAACTCAAAATCTATTCTTGCAAAGCTGCTTGCACAAGAAAACATCTCTGTGCAACATAAGAAAACTTCTACCGCATACTTTGATCCTAAGAACCGAATTCTTGTTCTTCCTATTTGGAAAGAAATGAGCGGTGATATATATGACCTTCTTGTTGGGCATGAAGTAGGGCATGCTTGGGAAACTCCTCCCGATGGTTGGCACGACGCGGTGCGTGGCCATACTCCAGGATTCAAATCTTATCTTAACGTAATCGAAGATGCCCGCATCGAGAAATGTATTAAAATTCGATACCCTGGTCTACGTTCATCTTTTTATAAAGCATATAAAGATTTAGTTGAAAAAGATTTCTTCGGTATCAACGATATTGATGTAAATACTCTGCCATTCATTGATCGTATCAATCTGCATTTTAAGGTAGGTCCTTTTATGGCTGTACCTTTTTCAGATGAGGAACAGGTTTACATCAAACGAATTGACTCTCTAAAATCTTGGGACGAGGTTCTAACTATTGCAAAAGAATTGTATAACAATCAAAAGGCAATAAATGAGGATGAGGTAAAATTAGAACAACGTAAAAAACTTAGAATCACCGGCGACATCGAAGATCTCGATGGAGAATTCTCTGATGACTTTGATATTGAATTTGATTCTGATTCTGATGATTTTGGCGATGATGACCAAGACGGCGAAGACGGTGAGACAGGCGAATCTCGAGCAAAAAATAAAAATGCCGGTAAGAACGATCCAAGTTCTATTACAGATCAAGAATTTCGCAGTCGTGAAGCAGATTTGTTATCGAATGATGTTCGCCCATATAAGTATTTCAATTTACCAAATGTAAAAATTGAGGATGTAATTATTCCTCACGATTACCTATATAAGAATACTAATTGGGAATCGCTCGATAATAATGACCGGCACAAAGATGCAAATACTCTCCTTGCAAACTACAAACAAACTAATGGCAAGTTTATTCAATATCTTGTTAAAGAGTTTGAACTAAAACGAAACGCAGCTCAATTTGCTCGAGCAAAAGTTTCTAAAACTGGAGAATTAAATCTAGATAAAATTTTTAGTTACAAATATAATGAAGATCTTTTTAAACGTGTTACTAAAATTCCAGGTGGTAAGAATCATGGAATGATAATGTTTATAGATTGGTCAGGTTCAATGACCGACAATATTACTCAAACAATTGAACAGACGCTAGTGCTTGCAGATTTTTGCAAAAAAGTAAATATTCCTTTCCGAGTATTTTCTTTTACAGATTCATCAGGCGGAGTCGTTGAATCATTTATTAAGAATAAGTATGGTCTTCCTGGATATCTTGCAGGTAAACATCATGCAACTTTTTCAAAGAATCCATTAGATTTGGCAATAAATGGTTACGCTTATAAAAGTTTTGAATTGTTATCCAATAGTATGACAACTGCTCAATATAATTTTGCGCAGAAAAAATTATTACAATTTGGTGCAATTTATACTAATTCTCGGTATATAAGATATGCTGATATCCCAGCTGGATGGGAGCTAAATTCGACTCCTTTAAATGAAGCGGTTATATTTGCAAATCATTTTATACCCGTGTTTAAAGAAATGTATAAATTGGATATTGTTAATACTATTTTCCTTACAGACGGAGAAGGTAATTATTTGAATCAAATAGTTACTCCCGAAGGTACACAAAGAGATGCAAATTCATATTATGGATTAGGTTATCGAATATCTTCAAATATTGTAGTAACTGATCCAAAAACAAAAATATCAGGATACGCTGCACCTGGTCAACCTGTTACCGCAGCTCTTCTAGATTTGCTCAAAAAACGTACAGACACAAATCTTGTAGGATATTATATTATGAGCAGATCTTCAAGAGGAGTTGTGCAAAGAATTTTGGATACAAGTGGGCTGCAAAATAAAGAAGATTCTACAAATATTATTGGCAAAATTCGAAAAGACAAATTTTATTCTTTATCAACATATGCATATGATAAGTATTTTTTGGTTGTTTCGGATGATCTAGTTATTGAAGATGGAGAAATGGTAGTGACCAGCGATACATCGAAAAAAGATCTTATGAAGGCTTTTATTAAGAATCGTAAATCTAAATTGATGAATCGGATACTTTTGAACAAATTTATTGAAGAAATCGCTTGACACGATCTTCAAAAGATGTTATAATTATTTTGTGAAATCCCTATCCCTATCCCTATCCCCATCCCCATCCCCATCCCCATCCCCAGGACTATATTATGAAAACCGATATTGATAAAAAACAACTTATTACAGATCTAGTAACTAATTTTGGTAAGACGGCATCGCGAAAAGCTGTCATTGCTTATCTTGAACAAAAAGGAATTAAAACTCCTTTTTGGTTGATTAATGGTGCTAAATACCGAGCAAGTCGCGGTGTATTAAATCTAGATGTATCAGATAACGATATCCCTAAAACTACTACAAATACGAATATTATGAAAGAAGAAATGCCCGCATTGCATGCACAAGTTGTTCCCCTTCGGCAAAAGCGATTGGTTACAGAAGTGGAAAATCTAGTACCTATTAAAGATGACAATTATGTTCCTTTCGGATTTTTCCGAGATCTAGAATCCATCCTTAAATCTAAAGTGTTTTATCCTGTTTTCATTACTGGTCTAACTGGTAATGGTAAAACAACTATGGTTGAACAAGTTTGTTCTAAACTAAAACGAGAGTGTGTCCGGGTTAATGTTTCTATTGAAACAGATGAGGATGATCTTGTTGGTGGATCTACATTGATTGACGGTAACGTAACTTTCCGTGAAGGTCCAGTTATTCTCGCAATGCGACGTGGAGCAGTTTTGTTAATTGACGAAATTGATCGTGGTAGTAATAAACTAATGTGTATTCAAGGTATTCTTGAAGGCAAGCCATATTTCAATAAAAAGAATGGCGACGTAATTTATCCTGCACCTGGTTTTACAGTTGTTGCTACAGCAAATACTAAAGGTCAAGGCTCTGATAGCGGCAAGTATATTGCAGCACAAATTCTTGATGAGGCATTCCTTGAGCGTTTCCCTATTACTGTTGAACAAGAATATCCTAATGCTAAAATCGAGCATAAGATTATTATCAACAACATGAAAGAGTTGGGATGTGAAGATGCCGATTTTGCAGACAAGTTGGTTACTTGGGCTGAAGTTATTCGTAAGACATATCTTGAAGATGCGATTGATGAACTGATTTCTACCCGACGTCTTGTTCACATTGTAAAAGCATTCTCAATGTTTAAAGATCGTCAAAAGGCAATTGAGCTTTGTATCAATCGCTTTGATGGAGACACGAAGAATTCTTTTATGGATCTCTATAAGAAAATGGAAGCACCTAAAGAAGAAGAAAAAGTAGATGAGCAAAAAATTGTTCCTATTACTCCTCCCGAAGATGAAATTCCATTCTAAGAATTTTTAATTTAACCAAAGGGCGCTTATGCGCCCTTTTACCTATTTTAGACTTATAAATATTTAAGTCGTTATTAATTCATTATAAGGTTTGAAATGAAAAAAGCATTGATTACAGGAATCACAGGACAAGATGGTTCCTATCTAGCAGAACTTCTATTGGAAAAAGGATACGAAGTTCATGGTATTATTAGGCGTAGTTCTTCGATTAATACTTCTAGAATTGACCATATATTCAATCATCCAAATTTAGAATTACATTATGGAGATGTAACTGATTCATTGTCATTAATGAATGTTCTAAAAAAACATTCTCCAGATGAAATCTATAATTTAGCTGCCCAAAGTCATGTTAAAGTTTCTTTTGAAACTCCTGAATACACAGGTATGGTTGATGCAATGGGTACGTTAAAAATATTGGAATCTGTAAGATTGCTTAATCTAGATAAAAAGACAAAAATTTATCAAGCATCTACTTCTGAACTATTTGGATTGGTTCAAGAAATCCCGCAAAAAGAAACAACTCCGTTCTATCCTAGATCCCCATACGGTGTTGCAAAAATGTATGCTTATTGGATTGTAAAAAATTACAGAGAGTCGTATAATATGTTTGCTTGCTCGGGCATACTATTTAATCACGAATCTCCTCGCCGAGGACATAATTTTGTAACTAAGAAAATTGTAAATGCTTTAAAGGCAATTAGTGAAGGTAAACAAGAGTGTTTGTATCTTGGCAATCTAAATGCTATGCGAGATTGGGGACATGCTAAAGATTATGTCAACGCAATGTGGATGATGTTGCAACAAGATACACCTGAAGATTATGTTATTGCAACTGGAGAACAATTCTCAGTAAGAGAATTTGTTGAACATTGTGCCCCATATTTTGGTTTAAAAATTCGTTGGGAAGGTGACGGGGTTAATGAAGTTGGCATTAATAAAGTAGATAAAAAAGTAATAATCCGAGTAGATAAAAAATATTTCCGACCAGCAGAAGTTGAAACATTATTAGGTGATGCATCGAAGGCAAGAATACAATTAGGATGGAAACCTACGCAATCATTTGATGATTTGGTTGAAGATATGTGTATGAATTTTGATGAATAAGAAAGTTATATGAATAAAAAATTAAGTATAGGGTTTACTGATACCCATCCGCATCTAGCAACATTCTTTATGGACTTGTTATCTACACGATATGATGTAGAAGTTAATAATGAGAATCCTGATTTTTTGTTATTTGGTGATAGAAATTTTGGAGAAAACAATTTAAAATATTCTAAAGATTGCGTTAAGATTTTCTATACAGGCGAAAATCAAAGACCAGAAGATTATGATTGCAACTACGCAATAAGTTTTGATCATAACTTTGAATCTTGGCATTATAGATTGCCATTGTATGTTGTCTATATGTGGGCATTGGAACACATACACAATACTAAATACGATTTTAACTATATCTTTAATCCAGAAATTAAAGAGAAAACCGGATTCTGTTCTTTTGTTGTAAGTAACCCGAATTGTCAGGAACGTAATAATTTCTTTAAAATGTTGCACAAAGAAAAACACGTTGATAGTGCGGGCAAACTATATAAAAATATAGATGTTAATTTGGAAGGCGAGGCTGCAAAAATTGAATTCTTATCAACAAGGAAATTTAATATTTGCTTTGAGCCATATTCGCATCCTGGTTATGTTACTGAAAAAATACTCCACGCATTTTATGCAGGAACAATTCCAATTTATTGGGGCAGTGAAACAATTAGTTCGGATTTTAATCCAAATGCATTTATTGATGTAAATGATTTTGGTAGTGTTGAAGAAGCAATTAAATTTATTATGTATTTGGACGGCAATGATGAATTATATAACATAATGCTTAATGCGCCAAAATTTAAAAATGGCATCCCTCCATCATACATCATGCTTGATAATTTCTTGAATTGGTTTGATGCCGTAGTGTATAATAAAATTTTACAACGATGAATATACAGACATTTATTTTCAATTGGCGCGGTCAATATGAAAAAACAAAAGAAAAGCAAAAGCAACTGAGTGCCATTGGGGTTGTGCCTGTTGTCATTAATAGTGACGACAATCACCGTGAGGACGATCCCAATTGGCACAACATTGGAGAAGAAAGTTATTTCACTGCACAATTCTTAAAAGCATTAGAATTGTTTACCGGCGATGTAATGTTTCACATTCAAGCAGACGCATCATATGATAATTGGGCAGAAATTTATCAAGGTGCAAGAGATTGCTTTGACACCTATAATTGGGGAATCTATGCTCCCAATGTAGATTACACATTCTACAATCCTTTTAGAACAGATTTAACAAGTTTTGACCTGGACGAGCCTAATTTAAAAATGGTTGCAAATACAGATTGCACTTGTTGGTTTATTCATAAAGATATACTTGATGACGCAAAAAATAGAAATATAAATTTTGCTCCGTATAAAATGGGTTGGAGTTTTGATTTAATTTTTACCGCACTTAGTTATATTAAAAAACGACCAGTTATTCGAGATTACGCATTTACTATTGCCCACCCGCAGGGAACTAATTATAATATGCATCAGGCGGAAACAGAGATGATGCAACTATATCAATCGCTTACACCTGATGTACAAGATGCGTTTCGATATATTAAAACAGATAAAGAAAAATTAGCACTATACTATGCAAATTGACTATTACAAACTAAATGACCTGTTAATAGAAAAATTGGATAGTAATGTCCCGTTTTCACTATTAAGAATAGACAATACTGCAGGGTATGTTCTTGATTGTATCTCTCGAGGAATTATTCCCGATAGACAACACTACAATGAATACACATTAGTTGAAGGCGGCGTACCCGATAATATGGATTACGTGTTTAAAAAGTTGTGGCCCGAGACTTTAGACGTAATGAAAGAGTGTGATATTTTAGGATTTGTTGATGTATCTGGAGATATTAAAAGATCAAATTTTATAAAGCAATTTGAGGATAAACCAACATTCTTTCATAAGGATACTGCGGCATTAGATCCTGGAGGATTGTTGGGATATTATTCTGAGTATAATAAACTGCCAGTACCTTGGACACAACATTTAAAAGGCAAAAAAGTTCTTGTAATATCTACACACGCCGAATCTATAAAATATCAATGGGATCACCTTGATAGGATTTGGGGCAAAGACAAAGAAAAAATTGTACCTTTTGAATTGGTGGATTGTATTAAAACGCCATACCATCCGCTTGCAGATGATAGACAGATTCCAGGATGCAATACATTCGATAGTATAGTTGAGCATACAAAGAAATTAATTGATAGTTATGATTATGATGTTTTGTTAACGGGAGTGACAACACAATCTCCTTTTTATGCTCAGCATGCTAAGCAACAAGGAAAAGTAGGAATACAGACAGGCGGGACGATCCAACTATTTTTTGGTATTGTTGGTTCCCGTTGGTTACAATCTCCTTCGTATAAAGAATGGCTTCCTATGTTTAATGAATATTGGATATACCCATTGGATGAGGATAAAGCACAAAGAGTGGTACATCCCAACTTAGAAACTAATTACGCATATTGGTAAATTATGAACAAAGATGATATTTTAATTGGCATTGCGGAGTTTGTTAGAAATAAACGCAATGAGGAAATTTGGATTCCTGGTAAAGACTTCGTTAAATACGCAGGTCCATATTTTGACGAGCATGAAATACTTGCAGCAGTAAGTACGTTATTAAATGGTTGGCTTGTTATGGGCGACCAATCCGTAAAATTTGAAAAAGAGTTTCCTAAACAATTTGGAAAGAAACATGGAATTTTAACAAATTCTGGATCTAGTTCTAATCTGTTAATGATGTCTACTCTTACATCTAAGCGTGGATATAATTTGCCTAAGGGAACAAAGGTATTAATGCCTATTGCAGGTTTCCCGACAACATTAAATCCAACATTACAACTTGGGTTTGAACCTGTGTTTTTAGATATTGAGTTAGACACATTAAATCTTGATCTAACAAAAGCAGAAGAACTAATTAAGAAACATAATATTAGAGTAATTACATTTGCCCATGTATTAGGTAATCCTCCTAATATGGATTGGGTAATGGAATTAGTTAAACGCTATGATATGATTCTTTTAGAAGATTGTTGCGATGCTTTAGGATCTACATATGACGGAAATCCATTAGGATCTTATGGAGAGATGGCATCTTGCTCATTCTATCCGGCGCATCACATGACAATGGGCGAAGGCGGATTTGTTGCTTGTAAAACATATGAAACAGAAGTTATTGCTAGATCATTTAGAGAATGGGGACGCGGATGTTATTGTGTTGGTCCTGAAGCAAATAAATTAAAATGCGGTTCTTGTGGCACACGATTTAAAGAATGGATTCCTGAGATGCCAGGAGAAATTTTTGATCACAAGTATGTGTATGATGAAATAGGTTACAATTTAAAACCAATTGAATTGCAAGGTGCGATGGGATTGGTTCAATTAGATAAGTTGGAAACAATACACGAGTTACGCAAACGCAATTACAACTTATTGTTTGATATCTATAGTAAATATGAAGAATATTTCCACTTACCAAGAGCACAGGCAAAGAGTAATCCTAGTTGGTTTGCATTCCCGTTAACAATTCGCAAAGGTGTTCCTTTTACACGTAGCGATATTGTTGATTATCTTGAAGAACATTTGATTCAGACGCGCCCATATTTTGCAGGTAACATTATGCTACAACCAGCATATAGTCATCTAATGAATCCTGCAGATGCAAGAGATAATTTTCCGATTGCTACAATGACAATGACCAATACTTATTTCCATGGCACAAGTCCAGTAATTACTCCCGAACAAATTGCATATATAGGTAAAGTAGTTGATGGTTTTATGAGTTTATTTGTATGAAAAATTTAAGTAAAGTCGCTTCCAATATTGATGGGCAACCCATGTTCAAATATTTGGACAGGGCAAAAAAATTAGAATCACTTGGTAGATCTATGATCCATATGGAAATAGGAGATCCAGATTTTGATACTCCAGAAAATGTAATTAATGCTGCTATAAATTCTTTGAAGAATGGCGGCACGCATTATTGCAGTAGTTTTGGATTGCCAGACTTTCGACAAACTATTATAGATGCTACTAAACGAAGTAGAGGATTTGCGCCCGATCTAGATCAAGTGTTAATTACTCCTGGCGCCAATATTGGAATGTTTTATGCAATATACTGTTTAGTTGATCCTGGATATGAAGTAATTGTTCCCGATCCTGGATTTGCAACTTATTACAGCACAATTAAAATGTGCGGCGCAATTCCTGTTAGAGTGCCGTTAAAAGAAGAAAACAAATTTAGAATGAACCCCGAGGATGTTGCAAATGCAATTACCGATAAAACTAGATTGATCATTATAAACAGTCCACACAATCCTACGGGAAGTGTAATGACTCCTGAAGAAATTAAAGCAATATATGAATTGGCAAAAGAAAAAGACATATATCTGTATAGTGACGAAATTTATAGTAGGATGAATTATAGCACATTTAGTAGTCCCGGAATATATGATGAATGTAAAGAACACGTTATTATAAGCAATGGTTTTAGTAAAGCATTTGCAATGACTGGTTGGAGACTAGGAACTATGATAGGCCCTAGTACTGTGATTGAAAGAATGGCTGCATTGTTACAAACAACGAGTAGTTGCGTTAGCCCATTTATTCAAGCAGCCGGGAAAGAAGCTATTGACGGCCCGCAAGATTCTGTTTATAATATGATGGAAGAATATAAGTCTAGAAGAGATTTACTGGTTGATGGATTGAATAAGATTCCGGGATTTGAGTGTTTGTTTCCAGGAGGCGCATTCTATGTATTTCCAAATATTACAAAGACGGGTCTAACTTCTGAAGAGGTATGCAACGCATTACTTGATGCCGGGGTTGTTACATTACCTGGCGATTGTTTTGGGGAATATGGCAAAGGATATCTACGCCTTTGTTATGCTACCAGTAAAAAAGATATAATTGAAGCATTAAAACGTATTAATGATTGGGCAACAAATCATGCGAGTTTGTGATTGGATAGCAGAATACTTATATAATATAGGTGTATCTAGAGTACATGGATTGATGGGCGGCGGCGCCAGCGGACTTAATGATGGTTTCATTAAACATGGAAAAATAAATTATATCTGTTATCATCACGAACAAGGTGCAGGACATTCTGCAATAGGCGAAAGTAAATTTACAGGAAAACTATCTGTAGTAAATCCTACTACTGGGTGTGCAGGAACAAACTGTGCAACTAGTGTTTTAAATGCTTGGCAAGATTCTGTTCCTGTATTATTCATAAGTGGTAATGTCCGTTTGGATACTTGTAGTTCTTGGATAAATGAACAAAAGAATATTAATATTCGAAAGTATGGAATACAAGAACATAATGTTATTGATACATTTAAATCAATGACAAAAACCGCAACATTCATTACTAGTGTTGAAGATGTTGCTTATAAAATTCAAGAAGCAGTTTATACTGCGACAAGTGGTAGACCCGGTCCCGTTTGGATAGACATTCCTAGCAATATTCAAACGGCAGAAATGCCGGAAAAATATTCAACGTATATACCGTCGGTTGTAAACAACCTAATGTCTAATTTTTCTGAGATTAAACAAAAAATTTCAGAGTCTCGGCGCCCAGTTATTCTTGCTGGATACGGTATTAGACAAAGTAATACTGTGGATCAATTTGTTAATTTTATTGAAAATTATCAGATCCCATACGTTAGTACTTACGGTGCAAGGGACTATACTGCAGATAGCCACCCGTTAAGTATTGGTACCGTAGGAATTAAAGGTTCTCGAGCAGGTAATTTTGCAATGCAGAATGCTGACTTATTATTGATACTTGGAAGCAGCGTAAATAGCAGTGTTATTGGATATGATCCAAAACAATTTAGTCCCGCTAGTTATAAGATTGCAATAGATTTAGATATAAATGAGTTGAAAAAAGATATTGTGCATATTGATTCCAAGTATAATGTTAACCTAGAAAAATTTTTTAGAGGTATGATATGACGCGGCAAGAATGGATTGATAAATGCAATCATTGGAAAAACATATGGCCGGTGATGCAGCCAGAATATGCCGCGAATAATAATGATTACGCATTAAATATTTACGCAGTTTTAGATGCAGTAAACAAATATAGTATAGCATCTGATATTATTATGGGCGATGCTGGCAGTATTAGTTATGCTGGACCAACTGCCCTTAATGCAAAAGAAGGACAACGCTTTATTTTTAGCCCAGCACAAGCAGATATGGGCTGGGTGGTTCCTGCAGCAATAGGTGTTGCTATGTCAAGCAATCAACAAGTTATTGCCATAACAGGCGATGGTAGTTTTATGAGCAATATTCAAGAACTTGCCGTTGTAAAACAACATAACCTTAATATAAAATTTATTGTATTGAATAATAATGGATATTTAAGTATTAAAAATACCCAATCCAAATATTTTAATGGACGAGTATTTGGAACAAGTTCTGAAACTGGATTATGGTTTCCATCTTTTAAGAATATAGCAACTACATTTGGTCTAGATTATCAAGATGTTAGATTGGAAACTCAATTGAATTCCTTTAAAGATTTTTTATTAGTTGACGGGCCCGCTATTATAGATTGTAAGTGTTTAGAAGACCAAGAAATTTTACCAGCCCAAGCATTAAAAAATGGTAAACAGGCAGGCCTTCATGACATGCTACCATTTTTATCAGATGAAGAATTTAAAAAAGAAATGATTGTAAACATATGAGAATTGTAATTATTGGCGCAGGCGGATTTATTGGATCTTACCTAACTAAAGAGTTAACATCGGCACATCAAGTACTTCCTATCTATAAAGATCAGGTAGATTTATTTGACAATGAAACTGTAAAGAATTTATTAACTGCGGTTCAAGCAGATGTTGTTATAAATTGTCTAACATTTGGCGGAAAAGAAAATCTACAAAGCAAAGACGCATACGACGTAGCAAGAAATTTATCTTTGTTTTATAATTTTCATTCTAACTCTAATCTATTTAAAAATTATATTAATATTGGTTCGGGAATAGAAGGTACAGATACAAACAATGCGTATGCTTTCTCTAAGAGAACAATTTATGATATTATTAGAAAAGATGCAAAATACATTAATTTGCGATTGTTTGGATGTTTTGGAAATACAGAATATGAAACTCGGTTATTAAAAAGATTCCTTGCATCTACAGAACCTTTTAAACTTATAGATGACCGAAAATTTGATTACATCTCAATACAAGATTTTTACAATATAATTAAATTTGTATTGTCAAATCTACAAACAGTAACCTCATTGTATCAGACAATAGATTGCGTATATCCTGAAAAAATAAAGCTTAGTGAATTTTTAGATTATTTTTGTGATATAAATAATTTAGAGAAAAATTTTATTGTAGAATCAACAGGGAATACAGATTATACTGGGAATTCTACTGCTTTAGATAATTTAAAAAAGCACCATGCTCTTCGTTTATATGGCTTAGCACATGGGTTGAAAGTATATGTATGACAAAAATTGTTTATGTGACAGGTTGTTTAGGATTCATGGGATACCATGTTACTAAAAAATGTTTAGATGAAGGTTATTATGTTTTTGGTATTGATAAAAAAACATATGCCAGCAATAAAAACTTCCTTCCTTTACTATTAGAATATCCAAAATTTAAATTTTTGTATTCGGATATTAATGATCTAGAAAAAATTTATGATTGCGACTACATCATTAATATGGCTGCCGAAACACACGTTGACAATAGTATTGTTAGCTCAGATGTTTTCCTTAGAAGCAATATTAATGGAGTCCATAAATTACTTGAACTAATAAAAGCAACCCCAAAAACAAGACGCCCTACACTATTGCATTTTAGTACGGATGAAGTATATGGTGATATTGTTGATGGCGCTCATTCTGAAACAGATTTATTAAAACCAAGTAATCCATATTCTGCAACAAAAGCAGCTGCAGATATGTTAGTACTTGCATGGGCAAGAACATATGAGGTTCCTTATGTCATTCTTAGACCAACTAATAATTATGGCACAGGGCAATATGTAGAAAAATTTATACCAAAAGCAATTAAGCATTTGACTTTGGGTAGGAAAATTATTATGCACGATGCCGGGATGCCGCGAAGAACATGGCTCCATGTATCTGATACCGCTTCTGCAGTTATAACCATAATTAAATCTGAAACAAAAAATGAAATCTATAACATATCTGGAAACTATGAGGAACAAAATATAGTTATTGCCAAAAAAATTATAGATAGATTTCACTTATGCACCGAAGAAACATATAGCAATTTTATGGATTTGTCCGAAAAACGACAAGGCCAAGATGTTAGATATGCAATAGATGATTCTAAATTAAAATCTCTTGGGTGGCGCCCAAATGCAAATTTTGATAATGAATTAGAAATTATGGTAGATTATTATAAAGAGAATTTTGTATGGTAGTAATAACCGGGGCAAATGGTTTTATTGGACAAAATGCAATAGACTATTTTGTAAAAAGAAATTATAATGTCGTTGGTCTTGATATTGAGGATGAACCAATATATTCAAAAGACATAACAGGAGTTGTTCATTTGGGAGCAATTTCTAATACATTGGAAAAAGATTGGGGTAGATTGACAAGATTAAATGTTGACAGCACTAATAAATGGTTTGATTATTGTAACGAAAATAATATTCCTTTTATATTTGCAAGTTCTGCAGCAATTTATGGAAATGGAAACGGCCCATTAAATCTTTATGCTAAGAGTAAACTTGATAGTGAAGAACATATTAATAACAGAGCAGTTGTTCTAAGATTTTTTAATGTATATGGCCCGCATGAGGAACATAAAGGTAGAATGGCTAGTACAATATATCATTGGTATAATCAAATTAATGACACAGGTAAAGCAAAAATATTTGAAGGATCGGATTCAATCTATAGAGATTTTATATATGTACAGGATCTTATTAAAGTAATAGAATACTTTTTAAATAACTATATTCCCGGAACATATGATTTAGGATCAGGTACACAAAATAATTTTGAATATGTACTACAATGTCTTTTAGAAAAAATTGGATTTGGTGAAAAGGAATATATAAAGTTTCCTGAAGATATAGTTAATCAATATCAAAAGAATACATCTTCCGATATGACAACATTGGAAAAAATTGGATATAATTTATCAAGTATGACTACAATAAAGGAAGGCGTTTCCAATTACGTAGATTACTTGAAACAAGGATAAAATAATGGCAGGTGATAGATTATTACTACATACTCATACTGGTCTCGGTGATCATATAATTTGCAACGGAATGGTTCACGCATTTGCAGAAGTCTGCGATGTTGTTTATGTTCCTTATAGAAAATTCTTTAGGGAATCTATGCAAACATTATATGAGGGATTTAGTAATATTGAATTATTAGAATTCCCTGATATTGATATTACACGCAATAAACATTTGCTAGAAGATTTTGCAAATAAAAATAATTGCAGTATGTTGAGTGCGGCAGATCCGGAAATACAATATACTAGATTATTAAGAAAACTTCCTAATGGACAACTTGATTACGCAAATCTTGCAATAAGTTCTGATAGGCAAATGTATGAAATTGTAGAAGTTCCATTCTCTGCAAGATATACTAAATGCCAGATTCCACAAAATACTAAAAATTCTAAAAAGCTATTTGATTCCTTATATAAAGGAAGGGACTATATGTTAGTCCATAGATATAGTAGCAACAAACCCGATGGATATCCTATAAACGTAGCTGTTTCTGGTAATATAAATAATCTTGATATTATTGAAATTAAAGAAGGCGCTACAGATAATATATTTGATTACATGGATTTAATTTATAATGCTAAAGAAATTCATGTAGTTCCGAGTAGCGTTGGATGTTTGGTTGATAGTGTTGTTGATAGAACCTCTGCTAGATTGTTCTTTCACAACATAAAAGCATGCGTTGAGACCCAAGTTAATTGTAGATGGAACAATAATCGATGGGGAGTTATAGGATATGAGGTAATGTATTGATATGAAAAGACATTTGATTATAGGTGATTTAATTTTTGATAGGTTTATTTATGGTAATGCTACAAGAATCTCTGCAGAAGCACCGACATTAGTATTAGATACAGAAGATGAAGTAGATATGCTCGGTGGCGCATACAATGTTGCTGCACATATATGTTCATTGGGACATAATGTAAATTTTATTTCGGTTGTTGGTAATGATTATGATTCAGTGGTCTCTACTTTTAACGATAACTTTCATCTTAACAGTAACTGCTTTATTACAAAAGAAGCAGGCAGAAAAACTACTGTAAAAACTAGATTGATATCTAAGTATAAAAATGCACACTTACTTAGATATGACAACGAATCTACACATCCACTATTAGAAAATACTGAGAATGAAATTATAGAATATGTTAAGAATAACATATCTTTATTTGATGATATACTATTGATTGATTATAAAAAAGGTGTTATCACAAAGAAAGTTGCAGAATCTATTATAGAGATTGCAAATATGTACAACATCCCAGTATTAGTTGATACAAAACGAGATGATCTAAGTATCTTTACCTCAGCAACAGTTATAAAACCAAACAAATATGAATTTGAAAAAATTAGATTGCGATACGCATCCGATTTTTCAATGGAAGAAGCGTGTAGAATAATTTGCAATAAATTACGAATTCAAAAAATAGTTATTACTGCAGGTAATGATGGAATATACGCTTATGATAGCGTGCTCGGTTTAATACACTCAAAGGCGGAAGAAGTGAAGGTAAAAGAATTAAGTGGTGCGGGAGATTCTGTACTAGCTGTTCTAAGTTTTTGTTTCTTAGAAGGGCATTCTTTTGAGGAAAGTATTGGTTATGCAAATAAATTGGCTGCAAAATTTGTATCCTCGGGAATACAATATAGAGCAAAATTGGAAGATTTAATGAAAGGAAATAAAACTATATGAAAACTTTTTCGGCAGCGGTAATGCGCAAGCATTTTGAACCTTTAAGTATTGAGCAATTTGAACATCAAGATCCTACTGAAGGACAAGTATTAGTTGAAATGATCTCATCTGGTCTTTGCGGCGCACAAATAAATGAAATAGATGCGGTTAAAGGATGGGACAAGTATATGCCCCATTTTATGGGCCACGAAGGATTTGGTCAAGTAAAACAAATTGGCGACAATGTTACTAAAGTAAAACCCGGTGATTATGTTGTTTTACATTGGAGAAAAGGTATCGGTTGCGATTGTTTTGGTGGCAAATATTTTTCCAAATTGGGACTCGTTGGTTCGGGCCCAGTAACAACTTTTGCAGAGAAAACAATTGTTTCCGAAAATAGAGTTACTCCTGTAGACTATAAAACAGAATTAACAAATCTATATCCATTAATGGGATGTGCGTTTTCTACAGCATATGGTATTGTAAAATATGATTTGAAAATAAAAGATAATTCAAATATTTTAATTACTGGTGCTGGTGGATTGGGATTAACTATTGCATTCTGGCTAAAAGTGTTATATAATGTAAATGTTACATTAGTTGATCGTTATGAGGTTAAGCGTCCATTTGTAGAACAATTTGGTGCAAAGTATTTTTCATATGAAACTGCCCCATCATTCTTTGCAGAATCTTCTCTAATGGATTATTGTATTGACACTTCAGGAAATACAGATGTAATTTCCAAGGCATTTTCTCTTCTTGGTAAACAAGGCTCATTAGTATTAGTTGGTCAACCAAAGACGGGCGAAAAATTAACATTGGACAATGCGTTAAAAATATTTGATGGTATAAAAATATTTAGTTCAGATGGTGGCAATTTTGTTCCTGAGAATGATTTGGCCGATATTATTATGCACATCGATAATAATATTGAACTTGCAAACAAACTAGTAACCGATGTAATTGGTTTAGAAGATATAAATGATGGTTTTGCTAAAATGAGAAATGGCGAAGCTGGAAGAATTGTTATTAATTTTAAGGAGAGCATTAAATGAAAAGAGATTGGACACCGGAAGAGCTAATTGCCTTTGAGGACAGGATTGGCGAGCTATATTTAGATAATAAATTACCATTTTTATTCCATCTATCTGGTGGTAATGAAACACAACTAATTGATATCTTTAAAGACATTAAAGAAGGCGATTATGTTATTTCTAATCACAGAAGCCATTATCATGCGTTGTTGCATGGTATTCCCGCAGAAGTAGTTGAGGATAGAATTCTCAATGGGCGTAGTATGTTTATTTACGACAAAGCTAGAAACTTTTTCTGTTCTGCAATTATTGGCGGAACGCCTGCAATTGCAGCAGGTCTTGCGTGGGCGTTGAAACGTAAAGGATCTACGCAAAAAGTGTGGTGCTTTATTGGAGATGGAACAGAAGATAACGGACACACCTATGAAGCAATTCGTTATGTGGATGGATGGGATTTGCCTTGTAAGTTTGTTATTGAGAATAACAACCGGTCAGTAGAAGCAACTAACGATCAGCGTTGGGGCAAAACTGCAGACTATGTTTGGAATTCTCCTTCTGTTATTAAATACAAATATGAAATTACATACCCGCACGCTAGAAAACCCGGCATGATTGATTTATCAAAAGCTGTTAAGAAAACAGATGATGAATATTTCCCGCCTTTAAAGGAAATCGAATATCCAGAATTTACAGTTGACGAATTAAAATATAAAGATGCCGCATTTAAGGCAATGACCGAATTGGGCAACGAAGGCGCAATCTTTATTGGATATAATGTTAACAATGCTCCAGGCGGTAACGCAATGGGAACATTGAAAGGCGTATCTGATGAACAAAAATTAGAAACTCCTGTTGCAGAAAATCTAATGGCTGGATTGGCAATTGGTATGGGATTTGAAGGATTTATTCCAGTTCTATATTTTGAACGTCATGACTTTATGTTAGTTGCAATGGATGCGATTGTTAATCATATTGACAAAATTGAAAGAATTTCTCATGGAGAGTATACTGTTCCTGTAATTATCAGAGCAGTTACTGCAGATGGCGGTCCTTTCTATTCAGGAATTACTCACTCGCAAGACTTTACAAATATGCTTAGAACCGCAGTAAGTTTCCCGGTATATGATCCTGTAACTGGTGCAGATTTAGAACTTGCATTTAAGAAAGCTAGATATAGTGGACGTCCGGCAATTATTGTTGAAAGAAAATCTAGATATTAAAATGAGAAAGATTATATCTATATCTGTGTGGGGCGATTCGCCCCGCTACATTGTTGGTGCCAATCGACAATATGAATTGGCAAAAGAATTTTACCCTGATTGGGAATTTAGAATTTATACTGACGACAAACGAAAGTTTGAAAATCTAACTGATGCTAATATTATAGAAGTAACAGATGACAGTTATGGTATGTTCTGGAGATTTAAAGCTTTATTTGAATCAGATGATAATGTTGTAATTGTCCGAGATTCCGATAGCAGAATAACTATCAGAGAACAACGAGCAGTTAATGAATGGTTAAACTCTGATAAAAAATTCCATACATTTCAAGATCATGAAGCTCATTACGAATTCCCTATCATAGGATGTGCTTTTGGATATAAAGGTAGATTTAATAATCCAATGTATAATCTAATGTATTATTATATGAAAAATTTTGCATATTATCTAGGCGATCAAATATTCTTAAAAGAAGTTATATGGCCTATGGTTAGAGATAATGCAATGATACATTCTATGAATGAAGGTTGGTTCGGCGAAACACGAAAACAATTAGCAAACCCTTATGATTTTTGTGGCAACGGATATAATGAGGATGATGTACCATTATATCCGCCAACACTTAAAGAATGTAATGGGTATAATCCAGAAAACACTCCAAAAGAATTTAAATTCAGTAACGGCATTCTTATAAATTAAAGGCAAATTATATGGCACAATATTATGGTTCTTCCGAAGAAGATAAATTCATTGAGGAATATTTTCCAAAAGGATACGTTGGTAAATGTATTGAGGTTGGCGGCAGTGATGGTATTACTCATTCAAACACATATTATTTTGAGAAATCATTAGGATGGGATTGTTTAGTAATAGAACCACAACCAGGCCCTAGATTTTTTGATTCTTGTGAAGAAAAAAGAAAGCAGGCATTAAATTGTGCAGTATCTACTGAAAATACAAATGATGCAGAATTTACAATAGTATACTGCAACTATCAAAACCAAGGGCACCAACCATGGGGCGGTATGAGTGGTTTGCAGGTAGATCAAAAATTAGTAGAAGCGCATAAAGAAATGGGGCTTGATCCGCAAGAACTTAAAATTAATGTACCTTCAAGACGTTTAGATTGGATTATTGAAAATTATTTTGAACACCCTGTTATTGATTTTATCACCATTGATACTGAAGGAACAGAATTGGATGTATTAAAATCTTTTGATACTACAAAATATAAAACTAAATTATTGGTTATTGAGAACAATTGGAAGAATGCTGAAATTGAAGATTATTTATCTCAATTTGGTTGGACTAAAGATAAAGTTATTGAGCAGAATGAATTCTATGTGAGAGACGTATGACAGACGTTACTATTGTTACGGCAACAACTGGTTCTAAATATTTAAGAAAGAATATAGAATCAGTTGCAAAACAAACCTATAAAAACATACAACATCTAGTTGTTGTAGATGGTGAACACAGATCATTTGATGCAACAAAACAAATATTAGATTTTAACCATCCAAATCTTGATTATATGGTATTACCATATGCAACGGGACTTGAACAATATAATGGCCATAGAATTTATGGCGCAAGTACATATCTTGCTAAAGGCGACTATATCTGCTACTTGGATGAGGATAATTGGTTAGAACCAGATCACATTGAAAATCTAATGAATGCAATTGGAGATAAACAATGGGCATACTCATTAAGAAAGATTGTGGATTCGGATGGCAAATTTATTTGCAACGATGACTGTGAAAGTCTAGGAGACTATAAATCAGTTATAGACGATTACTTTGTCGATGTTAATTGTTTCTTTTTTGCTAAACCATTGGCATTACAATTGTCTCCTATTTGGTATAGACGCGCAAGACATCCCGACGATCAACCTGAAGTTGATCGAGCATTGACATATACACTAAAAGACAATACAATTGAGGCTGCAGCAACCGGTAAGTATACTGTTAACTATAGAGCAGGAAACAGATCAGATTCGGTGCAAGCGGAGTTCTTCCTTAGAGGAAATGAACATATGAACAAATTATATAATGGAAATTTACCATGGCGGAAATAAATTATAAGTACAACGAAGGCGAACTTATTAAGGAATTTAAAGACTATATTGATAAAACATATGGTCAACACTATTCAATGAATAAATTTCAAGCAACGGAATTTATTATTGATAATGGACATGGCGTTGGATTCACCGCAGGGAACGTCATGAAATATGTCCAAAGGTACGGAAAAAAAGCAGGAAGGAATAGACAAGACCTTCTAAAGGTGTTACACTACGCATTGATGCTTTTATATGTACATGATATCGAAGTCAACGATACAGATAAAACTATTGACCACCACCCTGTTTGAAAATTGAAAAGGAAATATTATGCAAATTAGTAATGAAACAATCCAACTATTAAAGAATTTTGCTGCGATCAACAGTAACATTTTGATTCGTAAAGGAAAGACTTTGTCCACAATCAGTACAGCAAAAAACATTTTTGCTAAAGCAACTGTGGCTGAAGACTTTCCTGTTGAAGTTCCTGTCTATGATCTAAACTCTTTGTTGGCTTTGCTAACATTGATGGAAAATCAAGATGTTGAATTCGGTGAAAAGTCTTTGACCATTTCTAAGAACAATGGCAAGTTTGAATACTTCTATTCTAACGCAAGCGTTATTGTTTCAGCTCCAGATAAATCTATTGAAATTGATTCTCACTTCAAGTTCAGCTTGACCGCAGAAGATATTAATATGATTATTAAAGCAGCAAACATTACAGCTGCCCCAACAATCTCAGTAACATCTAAGGATGGCAATGTTGTCCTTACTGTAGGGGATAAGAAAAATGATACAGCAAATACGTATAAACGTACAATTGGTTCAAGCAAAGATGCATTTGAATGCCATATGTCTGTAGATAATTTTAAAGTAATTCCTGATGCTTATGAAATTACAATCTCTAAAAAGAAATTGTTTCACTTTAAACACGCTACAAAATCTGTAGAATATTTTATTGCAATGGAACCGGATTCTGTAGTATGAAAATCTTCCATACATCAAATGAAGAATATATCGCAGTTCTAGAAACAGAAGCAGAAACTTTGCGTAGGTATTATTTTGACCGTTTGAAAGAAGGGACGGGTCATTATAATACAGCAATTTCTGTTTTGGAAGAAAGAATTGCAGCATTGAAAAAAGAATTAGAAGATACAATTATTGTTTCTAATAATTAATTTGTGCCTTACAAAATTTAATATTATGGGATTATTATGGATATTCGTGAACAAGAGTTTTTGTGGGTTGAAAAGTATCGGCCACGCACATTAGAAGATTGTATTCTTCCTGCAGATCAAAAGAAGGTCTTTCAGGAAATGCTCTCCAAAGGAGAGATTCAAAATATGCTATTGTGCGGCGGTGCTGGTATGGGTAAGACTACTATTGCCCGAGCATTATGCGAAGAGTTACAAACTGATTATATCATCATTAACGGTTCAGAAGAATCTGGTATTGATGTTCTAAGAACAAAAATTAAACAATTTGCATCTACTGTATCATTTAGCGGTAAAGCAAAAGTAGTTATTCTAGATGAAGCGGATTATTTGAATCCAAATTCTACACAACCGGCACTTCGTGCTTTTATGGAAGAATTCTCATCGAATTGCAGGTTCATCTTTACTTGTAATTTTAAGAATCGTATTATTCCTCCGCTTCATTCTAGAACAACTGTTATAGAATTTAAATTACCTAAGAGCGAAAAGCCTAAGATTGCTGGCGCGTTCTTTAAACGAGTATGCGAAATTCTTAAGCATGAGAATGTTGACTTCGATCAAAAGGTTGCAGCAAAAGTAATTGAAAAGCATTTCCCTGATTATCGTCGTATTCTAAATGAAATGCAGCGTTATAGTTCTTCAGGTAAAATTGACGAAGGCATTCTTGTTAATATGGGCGAAGCCAATATGCAGGAATTGGTTTCTTCTCTTAAAGATAAAGACTGGAAGAAAATGCGTACATGGGTTGTTAATAACATTGACAATGATCCGCAAACTCTATTTAGAAAGTTCTATGATACTTTCTGCGATAGCGTAGTACAGGTTCCGCAATTGATTCTATTACTTGCTGATTATCAATATAAGTCCGCATTTTGCGCAGATCAAGAAATTAATTTGGTTGCATGCTTAACTGAGATTATGGCTTCTGTTGAATTTAAATAACAGTAAATGCTATGAGTTTAGATTTTTTAGGTAAGCCAAAAGAAGAAATAACAGTAACGCCCTATAAGGCGCCAGCAATATCGCCTTTCGATTTTATTAATGCTATTCATTATTCTAAGGATAATTTAATAGTTGACGATTGGTCTGAGAAACAATATAATCCGTTTATCATTAATAAAGGACTTTCATACGGTCACGACACAGTAATTCCAGCAAATGAGATGAATTCCCGTCCTCATCTCGATAAAAAGCTTCAAAATTCGTTTTTAATAAATATAATTAGGCCCAAAAAAAGATTCAATAAATGGATTAAGGCTGAGAAAATTGAAGCGATCGAAGTGATAAAGGAATACTATGGATATAGCACAGAAAAAGCACGCCAAGTACTCCCACTCTTTGATAAAAATAAATTAGATTATTTAAGAATAAAACTAATAAAAGGTGGTAGGAATGGCTGAAGATATTTTTCACATTGATTTTCCTGGTTATAATCCATTAGAAGTAACCTTAACTCAACCGGACGACTTTTTAAAAGTCCGAGAAACACTCACACGTATTGGCGTGGCATCACGAAAAGATAAGGTGCTATATCAATCGTGTCATATTCTGCATAAACAGGGCAGATATTTTATTGTACACTTTAAAGAATTGTTTGCGTTAGATGGCAAATCTGCCGATCTAACGGATAATGATCTGGAGCGACGTAATACAATTGCTAAATTGCTAATAGATTGGGGTTTAGTAAAAGTTATAAAAGCAGAATTGTTTCAACAACTTGCTCCATTATCGCAGATTAAAGTAATTGCTTTTAAAGACAAACATGAATGGTCTTTACAAACAAAATACAATATTGGCAAGAAAAAGCAAACTACGGACTAATAATCCGTATAAATAACTATATGTCATATTCAACAACTGTTCTCGATCATTACGAAAATCCAAGAAACGTTGGAAGCTTTGATAAAAACGAATCCGGTATAGGAACGGGAATGGTCGGTGCACCGGCTTGCGGCGATGTAATGAAATTACAAATAAAAGTGGATGATAATGGTTTTATTAGAGATGCTCGTTTCAAGACATATGGATGTGGTTCAGCAATCGCGAGTTCGTCGTTGGTTACTGAGTGGGTTAAGGGTATGCATATTAATGATGCTGCTAACATCAAAAACTCACAAATTGCAAAAGAGCTAGCCCTCCCTCCAGTTAAAATACATTGTTCAATTCTAGCAGAAGATGCTATAAAGGCAGCGATCCATGATTACAGTAACAGATGCTGCAAAGTCTAAAATACTAGACATATTAATTGAAGAAGACAATCCCGAGGCTTGTCTTAGAACTTTTGTCCAAGGTGGTGGCTGCTCAGGATTTAATTATGGGTTTACGTTAGATCATGTAAAAAATGAAGATGATTTTGAAATACCGCTTGACAATTTTAAATTACTAATAGATGCTATTAGTATGCAATACTTAACAGGGGCTGTCATTGACTATAAAGGTTCTTTTATGTCAAAGGAATTTGTTATAACAAATCCAAATGCTAAGCATACTTGTGGATGCGGTAGTTCGTTTACTGTATAAATAATTTTATCCCCGGGATGGGATGGCAGGGGGTGCGACCTACGCCACAAGTTAAAACGCACACTAATAACACGGCGGATTCCCTGGCGTATCCGTTCTTCAAGGTACCCACCTTAGGGCTGTTTGATGCTACGGTATAAGGCGTCCGAGATATTTCACTGCCACTCGTTAGTTGGCCCTGTATAAAGTAAGCAGGAACAAACGCTACGCCTTCGGGGTAGCACATTATTAAAACACTCGCTTATTAGGAGAAACTATATGTTTTATTCAAACATGGCTATTGATTCAATTCAAAACGCCAAAATTAACTTCCTCAAACAAACAGTTAAGGAAGAATCCCTTCTTAAACCTTTAGTTGATTTCGTTGAGGCACAACGTGTCTTTACAAAACAAATTGCTAAGTCTGCTAATGACGTTATGACCGTTGCTACAGAAACATTTGCAAATACAATTACTGGCATTACAAAAAAGGGAGATTAATATGACACATCTATCAGTATTCGGTCCTGGCTTTAAGGACTTTGATAAATTTTTTGTTGGTTTTGACAATCAATTTACTCGAATGGCGCAAATTCATGATGACATTACTAAAAACATTCCCAGCTATCCTCCATACAACATTAAGAAAACAGACGAGAACAAATATGTTATCGAAATGGCTGTTGCTGGATTTTCTAAACAAGAAATCGAAATTGAATTTGTTGACGATAAACTCGTTATCAAAGGCAATGCAGCTGAGGACAACGACGCACTAGAGTGGTTGTACAAAGGAATCGCTTCACGTAATTTCACAAGAACATTTGCTCTTAACGACCAAATTGAAATTAAAGATGCTGCTTTAATTAATGGTATGCTAAAGATTGCTCTTGAGCGTATTATTCCTGAGCACAAGAAACCAAAGAAAATTGATGTGAAAGATGAGGTAGAAGTTGCAGTAAAACCTGCAAAAAAATCTAGCAAGCCTCAATTTCTTACAGAAGAAAATCTGTAAGGATATAAAATGCAAAAAATTTGGAAACAGATCATTAAATCACTAACACCTAAAAAAGACTCGGAATTATATTTGGCAAAAGCAACAGATCATTTTGATCTAGAGCGCAGAATTGTATTTCTAAATCGCAAAGGTATTCTATAATATTCTTTTGTGAAAAATAACTTTTGTACTTTAGGTGCAGTTAAACTAGGTGTTGGCATGTAAAGGTCAGCACCCTAGTTGATCAAATACTTATAATTTGCTTGAATATAAATACTAATGACATTATAATAAGGATGTTTTATAATGAGATTGAAGCTTTTGAATTTATGGAAACAATATGATTAAAATTTTAAAATTAGTTACCGGTGAAGAATTGGTTGGCGATGTTTCTCGATTGCAAGATACATTGACAATACACAAACCTTTTATGATTACAATGGCAAGGGATCCCGCAAACCCAGGCGGGGATATGCAACTAGCATTATTTCCCTATGTCCCATATGTAAAAGATCACAAATTGCAATTAGATGAAAAGAGCATAGTTTGGATGACCGAATTAGTTGACTCTATGGTTAAAGATTATAACAAAGCAATTGAATCATTAAAAATTACTGAAGTTGTTCCAGAAAATAAAGAACAATTTACAACCTTTGCTAATATAACAAAGACTATATGAAAAGACAATTGAACGGGCCTGTTGTCTTTATAGACCCAGTAACAGGAAAAGCATTATGTGACTCTGTTCAATGTAAGAATAAGTTCAAAGACATTAAATATAATGTAAAAGAAACAAATTATAAATGGGTCGGTGGCCCGGTTATACATAAACAATACTATGCAATATGTAATGAATGTGGTAGATCTCATTCTACAAGTAAAGCAAAAGCTTTAACCGGCCAAAGCTTTAGGCGTGGAACCGACAACGCAGGAAAAGATCCTGAAATTAATGAAAGTGAACTATGAGTAAGAAAATTGAAAGCGTTAAAAAGCGCACCAAACAAGGCGGACGAGTAAAGACATCGTCTATGAATAAGACGCAAAAGACGTCACATAAAAAATATCGCGGCCAGGGCCGTTAATAAATATATTGCGGGTTGGCGCAGTAGTAGCGCGCTGGACTCATAATCCAGAGGTCGGTGGTGCGAATCCATCACCCGCATCCATCATCTATGTTTGAATATATCCTTACTTTTTTATCTTTATTTTGTATAGATATTTTTTATACATACTATCTAAAATCTGTTGCAGATAGTAGAGCAGTAGTTGCAAGTGCGTGGTCAGTTGTTGTTACTGTTTTAGGTGCATTTGTAGTTATTAACTACACGACTGATCATATGTTACTTATACCTGCGGCACTTGGCGCCGCCTGCGGTACTTATATTGGAATAAAGTTTCGTCGAGACGACGGGCCGGATGAACCTATGTAATTGGATTAACGTGAAATTTATATTATGTTTACTTGCTCTTATATCGAGCAATCTTTTTGCTATGGATATTACTGCAGACAGTTGGTTGGTTGCAGACGGCAACGGCAAGATACTTCAAAGTGAAAATCCTACTGCATCAAGATCAATTGCGAGCATAACTAAGCTTATGACTGTAATGGTAGTACTAGATAAGAAGCTACCATTAGATGCAAAAATAAATCAATACACACGAAAAGAACTGATTCAACTAGCAATGGTTAAATCGGATAATAAAGCCGCAATTGCTTTATGTGATAGTTATCCTGGCGGAAAATTAATGTGCGTCAGGGCAATGAATCAAAAAGCATTTGATTTAAATATGCTTGATACAAAATATGTAGAGGCATCTGGTCTAGATGTAATGAATATTAGTACTGCACTTGATCTTATTAAATTAGTACAAGCAGCTAAAGATTATCCTGCAATTGTAGAAGCAAGTAATACTTCTAAGATATCAATAAAATTAAAAAAGAAATGGTTGTTCTTTAATAATACCAATCCTATAATTGGTAAAAGATATAATTTTGTTGTTAGTAAAACAGGATATATTAAAGCGTCTGGCGGATGCATTGTTATGATGTTAGATACAGATGTTGGTAGACGTATTGTAGTTGTTCTTGGAAGTAAAAACACTCGCACAAGAATACCGGAAGCAGAGTTTATTGCAACTCACGAATAGTTATTTCCAATACTTGGAATAATCCATTTTATCCCAGTATATTTCTTTATTTCTATTCCAGAAATTTTTAACAAGATACCAAACCATTCCGAAGTATCCCATCTTTTGAAACCTTCTACTATCTTGCCCGCAGTAATGTTTTACTAATTTAAACTTCTTAGTATCGTATTGTTTGGATAAAAAGAAATCCTCACTGGTTCCATATTTCTCAGAGAACATACCGTATTCTTTAAATTTGTCTCTGCGAGTTAGCATAAAAGATCCTACAGCAAATGGGACCTTATGTTTCATAATGTTATTTACAAAATTGAATAACATAAACCCAATTTGAGCTCGTCTATCCCTATCATAACATTTTAGACGTAATCCAATCAAATCTAAATTATTGGATTCTAATTCATAAACGCATTCAAGTATAACAGTATTTGAGAAAAATCTTACATCGCTATCTATGAATAGTATATATGGTGTTGTTGCTAATTTTGCTCCGTTGTTTTTAGCAATAGAAACGGGCCCGCCATCTATAATTTCAATATTCAAATCGCCTTTATTTTGTTGAATAACTTTTCGGGTATTATCTGTAGAGGCATCTGCAATAATAATTCTTGTTCTTCCAAGACATTGTTTTTTTAAATCATCTAGTAAAAATGAAATATAGTCTTCCTCATTTTTACATGGAATAACAATTGTAATTTTATCTTCTATCATACTTCGTCCTTTTCACTTGTCCAAGTAATTATTTCCCATTTGCCGTCATGGTGTTCAACCAATGCAGTACATGATTCAACCCAGTCGCCGTCATTCATGTAGGCAACGCCGTCTATTTCTTTAATCTCGGCATGATGAATATGCCCACAGATTACACCATCAAATCCACGTTTCTTACAATAGGTTGCAAGATTTTTCTCAAAATGAAAAATAAAATCTACTGCTTTCTTTACTCTTGCTTTGAGATATTGACTAAGACTAAAGTACCCAAAACCAAAGCGATGGCGTATCCAATTGTATTTGCTATTAACTGATAAAATGAAATCATATGCTTTATCTCCTAAAAAACTTAACCAGGGCGCTAATCTGGTTATACCGTCAAACATATCTCCATGTACTACAAGATAATGTTTACCGTCTGCGCCTATATGTTCTATTTGATTATGTATCTCAACGAGGCCGAAGCTGAAACCATATGGGATCATAGGTCTTAAGAATTCGTCGTGATTACCTGCAATATACACAACACGAGTGCCACGTTTAGCATGGCCGAGAACACGACGGACCACATTAGTGTGGCTTTGTTTCCACCGCCATTTGTTTTGTTGAATTCTCCAAGCATCTATTATATCTCCTACTAAGTATAGTGTATTGCAAGAATTATTCTTAAGAAAATTGTTTAGCTTATCTGCCTTAGAATCTTTTGTACCTAAATGTACGTCGCTTATAAAAATACTACGATATTTTTTATCTGACATTTCTAATCTTCTATGTTAATAAATAGTTGATGTACTTTAATATAGTAATTACTTTTAACGATTTATTGTTCTTACTTGGGTGCCTGCCGTTAGTTATGATATTTTGGGAAATGTTTAAAGATTGGAAAAAAGATAAACACTAACCCCCGTTGGCTGCCTTAGCCAATTCTTTTTTCTGTTCTTGTTCTCTTAACCAATGATTTTGTCTACGAATTTGCAATGCCTTTGCTTGTTTAGCTTCAAGTTCTTTTTGTTCTTCAGCCATACTATAAAATTGAACACCTAGCATAACAAATGCAGAAATAATAATTCCAAATCCTATAGTATACATTGTTATCATAACATACTTAGCCATCTTTTCTTTATGTTCTTGCTTGGCCTTTGCTTGTGCTTCTTCACCCTCACGCTTTTCTTTCATTAACCTGGTACGTTCAGCAATCATTTCTTCCCAGATTTGAGGCTTACCTAATTGCCAATAAATCATGTCTTTTAATGCTCTCTCATCCTCGCGCAATTTATTGCTGTGCATAGCAAACTCAAGTGCCATACGACCAATTTGAGCATCAGTTTTATCCATAGCACCGTGTTTAGCTTTGATGCTGGCTAAATGAACTTGATCGGCCGCCTCAAAGAAATGCCCTACTTGTCCAATAATACTATTGACATCTTTACCCATAGCAATGGCTTGTTTAATACCACTGATTGCTGATTGTGCTGCAGAAAAAGCAAGACTTATACTAATTGGATCAATCATTACCCGCCCCTTTTACATAGTTCTGGATATAATCTGTTAGAACAATCTTTTTTGGCCCACTCAACACAATTGACTTTGCCCTCAACTGGTGTAGTTGTCCATTGCCAACGAACACACAACCACACCTCATCTTTTTTTAATCCGTTAGAAGTCTCCTCACTTGATACTATAACTGTTGTTGATAATAATAATATAATCAATAACTTTAAAAGGGTACCCATAACCAAATACCCTGGCTCATTAACAATGCGCCAATTAGTCCTACGCCGATGCTAGCGTAAAACATTCCCATGCTAACTGCTAATATAGCAGCAGATAATAGTACAATGCTAAGTTGTAGTGTTGATCCGGCAAATGTTAACCATGGACTGTGCTTTTTAGCTTCATCTCTTTCAGCTTCTAAACCTTTGGCTTTAGCCATTAATTCTTTCTTGCCTTCATTCTTGATAGGATCACTTTCGTATCTATCAATTTTGGCAGTTAACTCTTGTGCTTTTTTGTTATCTTTACGAGCAAGTGCATCATCTCTAGCATTTTCTGCTATAGTTTGTTTGATACTTTTTGCTTGATAAAAGTTCCAAGTATCATTAGCTTTGATTGTGTTAGTTAATATATTACTGCTAATGCCATTGGCAACATATGTGTTAACTGCTAGTAATGCTGCTATAACTGTGATGGTCCATCCGGCTCTATCTTTGATATGTGCTTCTCTTTCTGAGCGTGATTCTGGCATTATTTGTTCTCCTTATTAACTTTTTTTACTACTGGTTTCTTTACCGGTATTTTTTTAGCAACTGTTCTAACTGGTTTCTTATCAACTATTTCTTTGTGTTTGATAACCATTACTAGTAAAATTAAACTTAAATTTATAACAATAATCATTGTCCATGCTGCCGTCATGTAAAACAAATAGTCTGATTGCAACCTGTGTACTACCATACCATAAAATTCATCAGTAGTGTTTACAATTTCTTTCTTGTATTTTTTGTAATCGTCCCCAAACATCAACATCTGTGCTGCTGTATAGTGATACGTTTGTATTTCAAAATTTAATTCAGGTTTGCCTTTGTCAATCAGGGCAAACGCTTGAACTTCTAGTTTAGCAAGATTGTTACTTAATTCTTCTGCCTTCAATAACTTATCCAATTCAGTTTGTAAAAACGGTACTTCTTTTACCCTAACTTTAAATGATTTTGTAACTCCCTTTTCATCCGCTACCTCACCGTTGCGTATTTTAAGCACATTGTTAAACTCTGTTCTCCATTGTTCGTTCTTAGTTGTTACAAAAAATCTAGCATAATTAGTTAAATCATCAGATGATTTAGCCATAGTGCGACTAAGTGACGCAGCATGGTTAAGCGTAGTTAGTTGAGTTTCTGCGCTTTTGAAACAGCTAAGTACGACCAAACTGCTTAAGAATATTACCCCTGCAATAACATATGGAGTTCTCTTGTATTCTAAAATCTTATCTATTATTTTCATGTTAATGCTTTCATTATTAATCCCAGTATTTGTTTTACTTCTGTCTGGTAATTGGTAAGGATAACCATACCCACACCTAAGGCGGCGGTTGGAAAACTTTTTGTAGATGCGGCAGGGGGTTCTACTACTTTTCGTCTAGTAATAGCTTTCTTTGTCGCCATTCTATCCTCCTTTATGTTTTAATTTTACAAAAAGGTCAAAAGCACATTGCATGCTTGGATATAGTCATATATATCTATAGACAAATTACTAAATTTGCTATATAATGATACAATTATTTATACCCTTAGGATTTACTGAATGAAGTTTTACACTAGTGTCAATCAATATGGTAACAAGATTCTTGTTCGAGGAATCAATAACGGCAAATCTGTCCAAGATAAGATTGAATTTAAACCTAGTTTATTCTTGAAATCCAAAACTCCAACAAAGTATAAATCTTTGTTTGGTGAAAATTTGGATGAAATTGTTTTCGAAAGTATTAACGAAGCAAAAGATTACGTCAAACGATACAGCGACGTAGACAATTTTGAGATTTTTGGCAACACAAATTACGCCTATCAGTACATCACAAAAACATTTCCTGACGAAGTAGATTTTGATATTTCGCAGTTAAAGATATGGTCTTTGGATATTGAGACATCTGCAGAACTTGGATTCCCTAATGTCCGAAATCCTATGGAAGAAGTTCTACTAATCACCACTCAAGATTATAATACTAAAGAAATTGTTACATTTGGTACAAAGAACTTTAAAGTTACAAAGCCAAATCATAAGTATATTAAATGCAAGGACGAGCAAGATCTATTTCAAAAATATATCCAATCTATGATTGACGATGGATATCCTCATATCATTACAGGTTGGAATATTGACTTCTTCGACATTCCTTATTTGTGCAGTCGAATTTCCAAAATACTTGGAGATGAATTCCTTCGACAATTGTCTCCTTGGAATGTAGTGAATTCAAAAGAATTTACTCGAATGAATAAGACAGAATTGACATACGATATTCTTGGCGTAGCTGCATTGGACTATCTTGATCTGTATAAGAAGTTTACTTATGGTGCCCAAGAATCATATAAACTAGATCACATTGCTAAGGTAGAACTTGGTAAAGAAAAATTGTCATACGAGGAATATTCTTCATTCCGAGATTTCTATAAAAATGATTGGCAAAAGTTCGTAGAATATAACGTAGTCGATACGGAACTGATTGACCAATTGGAAAATAAGATGCGACTTATTGAGTTGATCTTGACAATGGCATATGATGCAAAGTGTAACTATGTAGATGTATTCTCGGCAGTTAGAACATGGGATTGTATTCTTTGGAATCATCTTTATAAGAAGAACATCATTGTTCATCAGCGGGAAGGTAAGCCTGCTCGACAAATTGTAGGAGCGTATGTCCAAGAACCGAAACCCGGACAATATGATTGGGTCGTATCTTTTGATGCGACAAGTCTGTATCCAAGTATTATTATGCAGTATAATCTATCTCCCGAGACGCAGGTTATTCAAGCAACAAAAGATACAACTGTTGATAGATTAATGAAAAAAGAATACAATCTGCAGGATCTAAAAGACAACAATTGTTGTATGTCTGCAAATGGATATTCTTACACAAGAGAAAAGCAAGGATTGTTTCCTGAGATTGTGCAGAAATTGTTTGATGATCGTCAGCGTTATAAAAAATTGATGTTGGCTTCGCAAGCAAAGTATGAAGAAACAAAGGATAAGTCTTATCAGAATGAGATTTCCAAGTATAACAATTTTCAGATGGCTCGTAAGATTCAATTGAATTCTTTGTTCGGGGCATGGGGTAATGAATTTTTTAGATTCTATGATTCTAATATTGCGGAAGGTATTACACTTACAGGTCAGTATATTATTCAGACAGTCGGTGCAGCTTTGAATGAATACTTAAATAAAGTCTGTGGAACAAAAGACTTTATGTATTCTTTTTATTCGGATACAGATGCATGCTATATCACATTGGATCCATTAGTACAAAAGTATTATAAAGATCAACCGAAAGAAAAGATTGTAGAGATCTTGGATAAGATTTGTAATGAGAAAATTGAAAAGGCAATTAATGCAGCATGCGACGGCTTAGCAGATTACACGAATGCTTTTGATACAAAGATTTATTTTAAACGAGAAGTTATTGCAGACCGAGGTATTTGGGTTGCTAAGAAAAGATATGCCTTGAATGTTTATAATAATGAGGGCGTTCAATACAAAGAACCAAAATTAAAGGTCATGGGATTGGAGATTGTTAGGTCGTCTACTCCTGAGCCTATTCGTGAGGCATTGCGCCATGCAGTTAAATTGGCATTGACTGGAACAGAACAACAGATTCAAGATTACATCCGAGAATTTGAATATAAGTATAGAAAAATGTCTCCAGAATTGATTGCTTTCCCTAGAGGTGTTAACGGAGTCGATAAATATACAGATAGGAGTTCAATTTATAGGCAAGGAACTCCTATGCACGTTCGAGGCGCATTGTTGTATAATTTCTATTTAAAGGAAAAACAACTAACCGGCAAGTATGAACTTATAAGTGAAGGCGACAAAATTAAATTCATTTACTTAAAAGAGCCAAATTTGATTAAAGAAAATTGTATTGCATTTATTAATCAGATGCCCGACGAGTTTAATTTGAAACAATACGTAGATTATGATACGATGTTTGAGAAATCATTTCTTGAACCATTAACAACAATTTTAAATGGTGTGGGGTGGACTGCTAAACCACAGGCAACATTAGAGGGATTATTCTCATGAAAAAGATTATTTTTACATTTCTAGCATCATTAAGTTTATACTCATATGGTTGGGATCAGCGTCAACCATTGCCGGTACAAGCATGTCAAGTTCATGCACCATATGGATTCCCCGCAACCCAAGGAGTTCAACCAATTTGCCGACAGGGGTATCTTGTAGGATATGATGCAGCAGCAAAACTTCCTAAATTTGTAACCTATGAATTGCTTCCGCAAAATGCACTAGGATGTTGGCCAAGAACAAATGCCTTTGTAGCAGATGCGTCTATTCAAAACGGACCTAGGGTAGATGATTATGTTGGAACTGGATATGATAAAGGTCATATGAGTCCTGATGGAGATTTAAGTTGGGATCAACAAGTTGAATATGAATCATTCTTGATGACAAACATGGCACCTCAGGCAGGAAGTCTAAATAGAGGGATTTGGAAACTATTAGAAACATCTGTTCGCGGATGGGCAGTTCAACGTAATCAAAGTTACACAATTTATGTCGGCGGCATTTATAATGCACAGGATAAAAAGATTGGTAGTGGTGTAGTTGTTCCTCATGGTTTTTATAAAATTGTAATTAACAATCAAACAAATGAAGTTGCTGGATGGGGGTTTCCTCACGTTCCTCCATATCCTAATTTAGGAAATGATTTGACAAAGTTTCGCATGCCAATTGCAGACATTGAAAATGCTTCAAATGTAGATTTTAAATTACCACCCAATCATAAAGAGCTTGCACCAGGCACCGAATGGCAGGTAGATTTTGGGGCATTGACTAAGGCTAAGCGCGCCAAGTGCGGTTCAAACGCAACAGAATAAGTTTATACCTTTATTATGGCCATTCGTGAAAATCAAAGAATTGGTATGTTATATACCATGCAAGGACTCGGCGACCATATCATGTTTAATGGTATGGCTCGTCGACTGTTAATAGAACATTCGTTAACACAAATTTATGTTGTATCGTGGAGGCATTATTCTCACGTTGTAGAATTTATGTATCGAGATGATCCAAGAATAAAAGTATTGTTCATTGATTCCGGCAATGAACATAATGGCATGATAGAGCATATAAAGACAATTGTTCCGGATTCGATCTATCTACTTGGACATGAAATACAAAGAGGTGTTCCTGGAAAATCTTTTGACGAATTTCTGCGTTCCGGAACAAATCAGTATCAGGCTTCTTGGTCAGAACTATCCACAAAATCTATTTACGGGAATCAAGCATATTATGATTTTATGGAGATAGATTGGAAACATCGTTTTATGAGTTTCTACTATGAACGAGATATGCAGGCAGAAGAACAAGTATTCAATATGGTGAATCCAAATCATGAGGAATATATTTTTATACACCATGATCCTACTAGAGGATTAACTATGGATACTAATAAGTTGTTGGATATTGTTGGTAAAGATATAAAAATTATTTCGGCGCCTACAATGCAAAACTACCATATGAACATTCTGCACTTTGGCATGGTATTGCAAAACGCAAAGCAGTTTCACGCAATGTCATCATCGTTTGCTTGTTTGGTTGAAGGATTAGATATGGATTACGTTGATTTGTATATGCACCAGTATATTCGAAATGCAGGAAGGTTTATTCGAGATGAGAAAACTTGTACAAGCGAAACAAGAAAACCATGGACGGTGATCTTTTAATTCAAAAAGCATAGACAACTATGCACAAATACTATATAATATTATTTTATTACTTAAGGAATAGATATGTCATTACTAGAACGGTTGAAGAAAAATTCAACAATTAAAGAATCAGAAATTTTAAATAAATCTAAATTCTTCGCTAAGAAGGATATGATTCAAACCTCAGTACCAATGATGAATGTTGCATTGTCTGGAAGCCTTGAAGGAGGATTTACTCCTGGACTAACAGTATTTGCAGGCCCATCTAAACACTTTAAAACTGCATTCACATTATTGCTTACTAAAGCATATATTGATAAGTATCCAGACGCGGTTGTTTTATTTTATGATTCAGAGTTTGGTTCGCCTCAAGCGTATTTTGATAACTTTGGAATTAACACTTCACGAATCTTGCATACTCCGATTACAGATATTGAACAATTGAAGTTTGATATTATGTCACAAATTAATAACATTAATCGAGGCGAGCAAGTAATCATTATCATTGATTCTGTTGGCAATCTTGCTTCTAAGAAAGAAGTTGATGACGCACTAGAAGGTAAGTCTGTTGCAGATATGACTCGTGCTAAACAGATGAAATCTTTGTTTAGAATGGTTACCCCTCACTTAACAATTAAAGATATTCCTATGGTTGTTGTTAACCATACTTATTCTGAAATTGGTTTGTATCCGAAACAGATCGTATCTGGTGGAACTGGTTTGTATTACTCAGCCGATAACATCTTTATTATTGGTCGCCAACAAGAAAAAGAAGGAACCGAAGTTATTGGATATAACTTTGTTATAAACGTAGAGAAATCTAGATTTGTTCGTGAGAAATCTAAGATCCCAATTGAAGTTACATTTGAAGGCGGAATCAGTAAATGGTCTGGTCTACTTGATGTTGCCTTAGAAGGCGGATATGTTGTTAAGCCATCTAATGGTTGGTATAGCAAAGTAGATAAAGAAACAGGCGAAATTGATGCTAAGAAATATCGGCTTAAAGATACGTATACCAAAGAATTTTGGATGCCAATTTTAACAACCAAATCTTTTAAAGAATACATTGAAAACAATTATCGTATTGCAGGAAGCGATATGTTAGGTAAGAGTTTTGATGAAACAGACATCGAAGAGGAATTTGAAAATGCCAGTGAAGTATAGTCCGTGGGCTTTAAAAAATGAAGATAAAGATTTATGGGGCGTCAAACTTTTGGAAGGTGAGTTTGCCGGAACAATCGTCAGTATTGCTTCCATCGCGTTGGAAGATAATAGTGACGGACAACTTGCTGTAGATTTTACTATAATTGAAAAGCCGCCGCATAAAGATGAAAATGATATGAAGTCTGAAAAATTCAATACTGTGTTTTCAGGTATTCTAAACAATATGATAGAACAGGCAATGCATGACTACGAAAATCGAGACAGTAATTCTTGAGAATTTAATAAATGACGATGACTATATGAGAAAAGTAATCCCGTTTTTGAAGCGGGATTATTTTATAGACAATAACGAAAAAATAATTTATGATCGAATAAAAGATTTTATTGACCAGTATAATTCATTACCAAACAAAGATGCATTGGTAATTGCAGTACAGAATGATAAAAGTCTTACTGAAGATCAGTACAAAGAAATTGTTGACATTGTTAACCAATTTGAAAAAACAGAACACAATCGTGATTGGTTGTATAAGGAAACAGAAAAGTTCTGTAAAGACAAAGCAATTTATAATGCCATCCTAAATTCAATTGCAATTATAGATGGCAGAGATAAAGCAAAATCGGAAGATGGTATTCCTCAACTGTTACAAGACGCACTAGGTGTTTGCTTTGACAATAATGTTGGACATGATTATATTCAGGATGCAGAAAGTCGATATGAATCCTATCATCGTGTAACATCTCGTGTACCATTTGATTTAGATTACTTTAACAAAATTACTAACGGCGGTATGCCTAACAAGACGTTGAATGTTTGTCTTGCAGGTACTGGTGTTGGTAAATCGTTGTTTATGTGTCACGTTGCTGCATCTGTTTTAAGTCAGAATAAAAATGTTCTGTATATAACTTTAGAAATGGCAGAAGAAAGAATTGCAGAACGTATTGATGCAAATCTAATGAACATTACAATGGATCAATTAAAAGATTTACCGAAGTCTTTATTTGATAGCAGGATTGAAAAGATTCGTAATAAAACAGAAGGCAATCTGATTATTAAGGAATATCCAACGGCGGGTGCCCATACAGGACACTTTAAAGCATTGTTAAATGAATTGCAGTTGAAGCGACAGTTTAAACCTGATATAATTATTATTGATTATTTAAATATTTGTGCAAGTTCTAGATTCAAGTCAGGTTCAAATATTAATTCGTATACTTTAATTAAATCTATTGCAGAAGAACTTCGTGGTTTGGCAGTAGAAGAAAATGTACCTATCTTAAGTGCCACACAGACAACTCGAAGTGGGTATGGCAATACCGATGTAGAACTAACAGATACATCGGAATCGTTTGGTTTGCCTGCGACAGTTGATTTTATGTTTGCCTTAATTTCTACAGAAGAGCTAGAGCAATTGAATCAACTAATGGTTAAGCAATTAAAGAATAGATATAATGACCCAACATCAAATAAAAGATTTATGATTGGGATTGATAGAGCAAAGATGAAACTATATGATTTAGAGCCATCCGCGCAAAAAGGATTGACAGATGCTAATTTGGATATCGACAGGGTTGACAACTCAGCAAAAAGCAATTATAATTTAGGGGATGTGTTCAACAGGACACGTAGAGACTTTTCAGCAATTAAAATTTAAGGAAATAAAATGAGCGCACATGAAGATATTAAAACACAATTGGCAGCATACGAAGCGGAAAATGAGAAGTTTGAAAAGGGTAACAATGCTGCAGGCACCCGTGCTCGCAAAGCATTGCAGGAACTAGGAAAATCAATTAAAGCTCGTCGAACAGAAATTACCGAAGTTCGTACAGCTCGCGCAGAAGCAAAAACCAAGGCTTAATTATGGCATCACGCAAACCAAAAAATACGACTATTGAAACCTGGCCCAAGATTATTCAAGGCACCCATCTGACGGTTACAAAAAATGAAGATGGTCGTGTTGAATTGGTTTGGGATGATGAACAACTTACTAAAGAAGTACTTGCAGCAATTGCTAGCGTAACTAAAAATACTGTGGGGAATAATAAATGAGAAGTAACTACTGGTCAAATAGTAAATTTGCAGAGTGGATTAGAGGGACGTTTAAACCAAAAGCAGAAACTGCTGAGGGGTGGGATAAATGGAATAAGGAAGCTCAAGCTAAGTATCCTATCCGTTATTGGATTGCTGAAGAAGGCTTAGATAAACTGCAAACGTTTATCTTTGCCCCTATAGATGGGCTTTATAATGTTAAGTATTATATTAATAATCGTTGGGTTACTCGCACTCATTCTCTTACTGCTCATCCCAGAGATATCAAACCAGGGCAATGGTACGATGTTGGCAACCGTTTCCTTCCTTGCCTTTTTAATGAGCTGGTGGACTTTGTTGAAATAGAACAAGCATGGCATCACATTGCCTGGGGCGATAAAGATGCCAAAGCAAAATATAAAGCTCCATTTTGGGCAAGTGGTTGGTTTCGTTGGCGCAATTGGCGTTGCCCTCAAGCAGGTCTCGATCATCTAGATTGGGCGTCTAGTCTAATGATGGATAAAGATTGGGGAGTTGAAGAAGACTCTACAGACTATGGTAAGCCTGCAGGTCAAGCATTGCGCGCTATAGAAATTAAAGAACTTTACCTCTGGTGGACTACTATTCGCCCATTGCGTGTTGACTCCATGGAAACAAGTGGGTGGTCTGCATATTGTGAAAGTAAGAGAAGTGATGGCACGTTGTTTAGTGTTCTAAACAAAGATGATAAAGTAGATACCGCTGCTATGCTTAAAATGATGGATGATATAGATACGGCCTACGAAAAGGAAGATGAAGAAATGATGATTCGTCTTATTAAAGCTAGAGACTCACTTTGGACATAACCTAACCATTATAAATAAAATGGGAGGGCAAAAATGTACGTCACCGTCAGAAACGCGAAAGATAACACTCTCGTAAAACTACTTAAATTGGCGGCGCATTCCTATGCAGGAAATTTGCTCTCACCTCAGATGTCAAAGAATATTACTGTTAAAATTACAGTAAGAGACAATATAGATGCAGGTGGATATTGTAATTATGAATTTAGTGATACAGGCAATCCCCGAGAATTTAGCATTGACATACAGCGTACTAAAAAAACGATTCTTATGTTTAAAATTCTCGCACACGAAATGGTTCATCTAAAACAACTAGCCAAAGGAGAGGTAAAAGATAGGTTTAGTAAAAGCCGATGTATTACATCATGGTTCGGTGTGAAATATGATGAAGACTATTCCTATTGGGACCAACCATGGGAAATAGAAGCCTATGGTATGGAAAATGGTCTTGTTGCAAAATTTATAATTGAACATGATCAATTTAAAAATCTAAAACAACGGCAAGCTGATTGGTTTTTGTGATATGCTAAAATAACTATAAGGAGCGAAATATGAATTATACATTTACGCTATATGATATGATACAAATAGCCCTAATGCTTGCAGCATGCTATGCGTGCTTTAAATGGGGTCACAACGAAGGAGTCGAGGATACTTTAGACTATTTAGAATCAGAAGGAATAATCGAGAAGGAAAATGCTTAAAAATTAAGCAAAAAACGACCCTGTTGTTAAAAAACAACACCTAGAACCCGAGCATTTGACTCGGGTTCTTTTTTCTGTTATAATATGGTTATGAAGTTAGAAATAGGTCAAACCGTAGAGCTGCACGCTAGATTCAAGTCCAATCTACTTAACGTAGAATACGACAATGTAGTGTTCAAGGGTAGAGTTGTTAGCAATCCTACGTGGTTGGATAACGATTACGTTTCTGTACATACAGGGACTAAAGAATACCCTACTTCTTACATCCATAAGAGGTTTATCGTTGGTTTTGAGTTTTCCAAACAGCGCTCAGATACACGAGTGTTCAAGGTAAAGTCCAAACTAAAAGGTTCAGTCTATAACGTAATTTCTGGAAATGGCAAGGTCTCATGTGATTGCGTGGGGTTCCAATTCCGTAGAGATTGCAAGCACGTCAAAAAGATTAAGGAATTTTTGCTTTTGGACACAAAAAGTGCTTGACAAGCCGCCCGAAAGGGTATATAATATGAAATGTGAAGTCGTTAATTTATCAATTTTTTGAAAGGTCTATATTATGAGTACATTCACAGTTGCAGGTGTTTCCACCCACGCCGAACAAGGCACCAAGGTTCGTTTTGCCAATGATCTGGCATCTCGTGTTAAGCTGTTGTCCAAAGGCGGACACAATCCACTTGAACTTATCGAGCTGCCTAAGCCGATGACTAAAGCAGAAGCTTGTCAGTATCTGCTAGATGCGGGCGGAGTCTTTGCACAATGGAATTCTGTTATTACAGAAACCATGGGTAAGAAACAAGGTGTTGCGGTAGCAAAGCCTGCAAAGGTTAAAGCAACCAAAGCAGTGGCTCTTGTTAAAAGCAAACCAGTGACTCCAGTTGCTCCTGCTAAGAAAACAAAGCCAGTAAAAGTTGTAAAAGCAAAAGATGAAGATTTCGATATTGAAGAAATCAAAGAACTTGCAGAAGCAACAGTTTGAAAATAAAGTTTAAAAAGTACCGATAGATAGATGTTCTAGACTATAAATAATTTATAGCAAGGAAAAAAGTAATGTTAAGTAAACTCGCATCCCACGGAAAAGACATTTATGGCACACAGCCAGAATGCTTTGCGCGTCCAAATTCATGGAGAGTGCATCGAGGGTAAGTTTGCAGAACATTTCTGAAATCTATTAAAACCCTCGGTACCCGCAAAGTCCGAGGGTTTTTTATTTTAAGTACCCTAGCAAAGCAAAGGGTCTTTAAAATAAGATTTGACAAGATGTCAAGAGTGTGCTATAATAGACACATAAACAGCAACAGAATGATAGAGTTAGTTGCTTATAGTTCTTTTAAAATTTGTATATCATTTTAAAATGTATCCGGTTAGCTCAATAGTAGAGCATACGACTGATAATCGTAAGACAGAGGAGCGTTACCTCTACTGGATACCATATATGTCCTGTTCATCTAGTGGCCTAGGATAGTACCCTTTCACGGTATTCACACGGGTTCGAATCCCGTACAGGACTCCATATTAAAATGTATTAGGTTACCAACCCAGTAGGTGATCAAGTGGAGTACTAAATCTGTGGCCGCACAGACTCCTTCTTGACACAAGAAAGACAGAGGTCAGCTTAGGCTTGATTCTCCGCGTCGCGCTGGAGTAAGTTGGACTGTAATGTGGATGACGACCAGTCGCATGACGAATGCGTGGTTAGTTCCAGTGGAATTGTTGTCAGACATCCTAGTGCATTTTAATATGGTAATTATTGTTAAGTGTTATCAAGGTATCGTGTAAGGACGCTTACACTATTCGGGTCAAAGCAGCCGGCGACTGATCCTGAAATAACTACATCGGCATTGAGCATGCTTAGCGGCTATCTCAGAATTTGTACGATAACACTTAACAATAATATGTGCGCGTGACCCGAATGGCTAGGGAGCGGATTGCAAATCCGTATCATGCAGGTTCAACTCCTGTCGCGCACTCCAAGAATCCCGTTACTACTTTCGTTAAAGTAGCGTTTGACTAGCGATAGAGGTCCGGTGGCAGAAAACCGTGAGCGAGTCCAAGCACGTGGTCTCAGGCTCTGATAGGCAGTTATCTTTCTGCACACAGGTACCAGATAAAAAAGATGGACAGAGTAACCGCTCAATTAAGGGCTAGGGTGGAACCTAGTAGCTTATCCTAATTTGGTCTGTTAGTGTTAGCGGTAAGCACGCGAGCCTGTCACGCTTGTAGGAGGGATTCGAATTCCCTACAGACCGCCAAGTTTTGCCCTGGTGACGGAATTGGTATACGTACTGGTCTTAGAAACCAGGTTCTGGGAGTTCAAGTCTCCCCTAGGGCACCAGATACTCGCTTTGACTTATGGCGTATAATAGGCTAAGTAATAAGTCACCTTGGGGGATTAGCTCATTTGGTAGAGCATCTGCTTTGCAAGCAGGGGGCGATCAGTTCGAATCTGATATTCTCCACCAAAATTTTTTTGCCCTTTTATCCTTAATGGTAGAGGTCCTGTTTTGTAAGCAGGGTGTGTTGGTTCGATTCCAGCAAGGGGCACCAGTATTTGCGGGGTTCATTTAATGGTAGGATTTCAGCCTTCCAAGCTGATAGCGCGAGTTCGATTCTCGCACCCCGCTCCAATTTCTCCGATTCGCCTAGCCTGGTATGGCACTTCATTTGGGATGAAGAATAACGGGAGTTCGAATCTCTCATCGGAGACCATTTTATTCCTCGATAGCTCAGAGGTAGAGCAGCAGACTGTTAATCTGTTGGTCCGTGGTTCGACCCCACGTCGAGGAGCCAGTTTTAGGATGCGTGTGCCGAATGGTGAAGGCAGCGGACTGTAAATCCGTGACATAAGAAACGTTGGTGGTTCGAGTCCATCCGCATCCACCAAACCGCCTTGTTAGCTCAGCGGTAGAGCAGCGCCCTTACAAGGCGACGGTCGGCAGTTCAATCCTGTCACAAGGTACCATTTTTATTTTAAGGAAATTTTATGAACTATATCCCATTGCAGAACAAAGTTCTGGTCATTGAGAATGAAAAGAAAAAAGTTACAGATAGCGGAATCTATTTAGGTGAAGCTAATGGAGACAGCAATACTCGAGCAGGTACAGTTCTTGCTATTGGGCCAGATGTTAAAGAAGTAAAGGTTGGAGATATTGTTTATCCTATGTGGACAAAATCAAAAGTAGTTAAAGACGGAGACTTGTATATTGGAATTATCTCTGAAGAAGATATTCTTGCAGTTGTAGAAGCTGAATAAGATTTTTCTGCCGATAGTTCAACGGATAGAACAGTGGCCTTCTAAGCTATTAATAGAGGTTCGATTCCTCTTCGGCGGACCATTTTTGTTGGGGGTTAGTGTAGCGGTAACACTACAGACTTTGACTCTGTCATCACTGGTTCAAACCCAGTACCCTCTGCCAAATTTTTTAAAAAGGAGATCTGTTATGAATAGTGACAAGAGTGATAAGATAAACGGGACGTTAGCTCAGATGGTAGAGCAGTAGACTTTTAATCTATTGGTCATTGGTTCGAATCCAATACGTCCTACCATATAAGAACACATTGTCTGCGTAAAACGTGGATCCGTAGTAGATAGTGTGTTTCTATATGGTGTCTGTCGCCAAGTGGTAAGGCCTCGGGTTGTGATTCCGATATGCGTGGGTTCGATCCCCATCAGACACCCCAATAAATAATGCAACTTTAGCTGATGTGGTCATAGCGGCGGTCTGAAGAACCGTTGAAAGAGGTTCGATTCCTCTAGGTTGCACCAGTAAAATATGTCTCGGTAGCTCAATCAGGCAGAGCAGTGGCCTCCAAAGCCAAAGGTTGTAAGTTCGATTCTTACCCGGGATGCCAAATAATAACGGAAGATTGGCCGAGTGGCTTATGGCTCTAGTCTTGAAAACTAGCGGATCTGAAAGGGTTCCGTGAGTTCGAATCTCACATCTTCCTCCAAGTTAAGGAGTATAATATGCCAGCAGTATTTTTAGTAAGCGATACTCATTTCGGTCATGCCGGCGTATGTAAATTTACTCGCAACGACGGTGTCACAAAACTTAGGCCATGGACTGATCCTGCAGAAATGGATGAGGAAATGGTTAAGCGTTGGAACGAAACAGTTCGACCAAACGATAAAGTATATCACTTAGGTGATGTAGTTATAAACCGTAAAGCGTTGTCCATAATGGCTCGCTTAAACGGCGATAAGGTTTTAATTCGCGGCAATCACGATATTTTCCGTGACGATGAGTATAGAGCATACTTCCGCGAATTGCGAGCATATCATGTTATGAATGGAATGATCTTAAGTCATATACCAATTCATACTGAATCGTTGGGTAGATTTGGTGTTAACATTCACGGACATTTGCACTCTAACAGAGTAATGAAAGATGGAATAGTGGATGTTCGATATCATTGTGTTTGTGTTGAACAAACTGATTTTGCACCTATCTTATTTGAAGATGTGTTAAAACGAATCAAAGAAGAAGGTGGTGAGATTGGTTTTCGCAATGGTAACGGACCAACGATGTAAAGTTTAGGAGAGTGGGCTGGATGGTAAGGCACCAGATTGCTAATCTGACGCTCCGAAAGGGGCGAGTGGGTTCGACTCCCACACTCTCTGCCAGTTTACGGCCCTTAATTCAATTGGATAGAAAGCAAGTCTTCGAAACTTGAGGTTGGGAGTTCGAATCTCTCAGGGCCGGCCATATATAAGGTAATATAGCATAGTGGCTAATGCAACTGCTTCATACGCAGTCTATCGTTGGTTCGAGTCCAACTATTACCACCAGTGCGGGTATGATGTAATGGTAGCTTATGACCTTGCCAAGGTTAATGTGAGAGTTCGATTCTCTCTACCCGCTCCATGTTTTTAATGAGGTGAATTATGAGAAAGATAAATATTGCTGAAGTAAAAGCTTTTATTGAAGCTCAAAGTCTAGAAACCAAAATTTACATTGGTGCTGACTCTGAAAGATATAAACGCGACGGCAAATGGTATGCAGATTATACTCTCGCAATCGTAGTTCACATCGATGGACGACATGGTTGTAAGATTTTTGGCGAAGTACAAACTGAGATTGACTATGATTCTAAGGCTCAACGGCCTTCGATGCGTCTAATGTCAGAAGTGTACAGAGTTGCAGATTTGTATCACTTGATCGAAGATTGCATTGGAGAACGGGAAGTTGAAATTCATTTGGATATCAACCCGGATCTAAGGCATAATAGTTCTATAGTGATTCAACAAGCAGTTGGTTATATCAAAGGTACTTGTAATGTTGTACCGATGGTTAAACCAAACGCATTTGCGGCTTCTTATTGTGCAGACCGTTTGAAGGAAATTTTAGCATATCAACAAGCAGCATAATTGGAGGCACTATGAATATCAGCGAAGACGAGGCATGGATTAATTGCGAATTAAATGATCTTTGGTTATTTGATAAATTAATCCTTTCTAGAAAATTGGGATACGTCTGCGGACCTGCAGGTGTACCTGTTCCGAAACCTGGTAATTACATAGTGCGTCCGGTTACTAATATAATTGGTATGGGTAAAGGTGCGGCATTCTATCATATTGAACACGATACTAATCATTTGCCTGCAGGTTCTTTCTGGTGCGAGATATTTGAAGGTCGGCACATTAGTGTTGATTACATTTATGGCGCGCCAGTACTTGCAGTTGAGGGATTTAGAAATCCCGGCGATCCTTTATGGAAATTCTCAAAGTGGCAGAAGTGTGCCGATACCCTTTATATGCCTATAGAACTTTCCGTACTACGTAAGTTTGATTATGCTAATATAGAGTTCATAGGTAAAAAAGTCATCGAAGTACATCTAAGAGGAAATCCAGATTTTGTCCATGGCAACACTGTGGCAATTCCTGTTTGGAACGATGACGATGTTGACCAACCAGTATCCGACGAATTAAGATATATAGATGCCCCCGACTATATGAGGAAAGGCTTCTTAATAGATTAAATATATTTTCAGTAGATGAAAAAATTTGTTGGTTTTTTTGTATAAATAAATGTATAATGTAAAATCTATTCTTCAGGTGCACAGATTATGATATATAAGCCAACAGACTTGTCTGATCCAATATTGAATCTAATTAAGGACGATCCTGTCCGCCCTGAGATACCTGTAGAATTTAGAATCTCTGAAAACAGAGAAGTGCTTGTTTTATTAAAAGACAATAAACCTCAAGCAGTAGTATGCGTTGCATATATGGATGACATTCCAAGTTCATGCATTGAATTACTAAAACCATCTTCAGAACCATCTACAGTAATCTTCTATACAATTTGGAGTTACATTCCTGGTGCTGGACGTGATTTAATTTTCAAAGCAAGAGACGAAATAATTAGCACAAAGCCACACATCAAACGATTTGTTACGTTGAGTCCGACGACAGAAATGGCTCGTAGATTCCACCTCAAGAACGGGGCAAAGGAATTCCGGAAGAATTTGGACACAATTAATTACGAATATGCTTGACAGATAGTCAAAAAGATGTTATAATATGTTTTTAAGGTGATAGTATGAACGAACAAACAATGGAAACACTTCGGATTCTACAAGAAGAATGTGCTGAAGTAATCCAAGCAATCAGTAAAGTATTTCGGTTTGGTCTAGAAGCGACACATCCAGATACGCCAAATCAAACAAATCTTTATCGGCTACAAGAAGAACTTGGAGATCTATTGGCAATGATTGAATTGTTAGATAAGCAAGGTATAGTTGATAGTAATATTTTATTGCAATTCAAATTAGACAAATTCATTAAGTTGAAAAAATGGTCTAATATTGATACTTAATTTTTGCGACTGTGGCGGAATCGGTAGACGCCTCAGACTTAAAATCTGATGTCCGTAAGGGCGTACCGGTTCGATTCCGGTCAGTCGTACCACAATTTAGCGCCGGTGGCCAAGCGGTTAAGGCAGCAAACTCATAATTTGTTGAGCGGGGGTTCAAATCCCTCCCGGCGCACCAACAACAAAGGAAGATATGACAGCACGATATACGTCAGAAGAAGCAACCAACATGATTGGTAATAGGTATGATCTAGTTCTTATTGCATCTATTCGAGCACGAGAACTTAAACGTGGACACAAAGCAAAGATTTTATCTAGCGACGGTGCAATTGTAACTGCTCTAAATGAAATTGAGCAGGGTCATATTGGTATAGAATATTTACAAAAGGTCAAAAAGCCTGGTAAATAATGCTTGACAGAAATTCATTTTTCTGTTATAATAGCAAGATACAGTAACGAATCAACCGCCGTTACTGTAAAATTTTTGAAGCGGTTATTTTGTTTAATGGAGTTTTATATGCTTAAATCGCGTATTTTGAATGTACTTAAGTCTGGGCGTCAATTCACCCCAGCACAATTGGCTGGTTTGACACAAAGCAAAGAGAACAGCGTACGTCCTCGTATCAGCGAACTTCGCGCTGAAGGTTATGCTGTTTACACTAACACCACAAAGAACGGTAAGCAAGCATACCGTCTTGGCACACCTTCACGTGCAATGGTAGCAGCAGCTTACGCAGCACACGGCAACGCTGCATTCTAAATTAATTTAGAACGAACACTCCTGCCCGTTTTTTATAGACAAAGTGTTTCCGTAAGGCGTAAGCGGAATTTTTAGGATTATATTATGGCTTTATATCTAGTTGAAACCGTTACAATGTTCCGTCACTATTACGTAGTTGACGCTAAAGAAGCTGACCACGCTGGCGACACAGTTGCTATGCAAGAAGCTGAAGAATTTGACCAGCAATATCTTGGGGAAACGATTGTTTCTACACGAGAAATTACTAAGAAAGAATTTTTTCAGATGGCAGATACCGCTACCAACGGTCATCTGGGCGAAAATAATATCTGCAAAATAGATTATGCTTCGCAAGAACGTCCAAACTATTCTTCGAATGTAGATGGTATCGGTATCTAATATGGTATACAATTTTGAGGATGCAGTGCTTCGCAAACAAGCAAAGCGCTTGCATCTAATCCGTCGCATTGATGCACGTCCATTGACTGCTGAAGAAACTGAAATAGTTAATTCCTTTGGTAAGTGGGATTATCAAAAGAAGAAAAAAGAATTAACCTCGGAGCAAAAAGAAGCACTACGAATTAAAACTCGTACTGCAAATAGAGCAAAGAAAGCATCCCCTGAAAAATTTGGTGTAACCGAATATACTGCTCTTAAAAATCGAGTTGCTGCTCATGAAAAGAAAGGTCGTAAGATGTTATTTAATCTTACTCCCGAGTATATTCAAAGTAAATTCAATGCATGCGAAGGTAAATGTGCTATTACAAAAATTCCATTTAAGATGGAATTGGGGACAAAGGGTAACCGAAATCCATTTCGTCCTAGTGTAGATCGTATCAATTCAAAGAAAGGATACGTCAAAGGCAATATACAGATTATTCTCGCAATTGTAAATACCATGAAAATGGACTACACTGATGATGTTTTGCACCCAGTAATAGAAGCCTGGTATAAAAATATCAAATAATCCTACAAACCGGCGAGCAATTCGCCGGTTTTCTACGTGTTTCGTAACTTTGATTTAATATAAATAATATTAGTATCAATTCATTTAAATGGAAGAAACATGAAACAATTCAAAGAACTTAGAGAATCAGCTGCGATCGTTGCAAAAACATTAGCAGAAGAATTAGAAATTCTCGAAGAAGCTGCAGGGTCTACTGCTGCACATATGGGCCCAGCATTCGAAACAAGTTTCATGCAACACGCTCACCCAAATAAAGAACATCCCCCAAAGTTTTCCAATGAAGAAAATATGTCTCCCGCGGAAGCACATACACATCATCACGGAAATCTAACACCGGAACATAGTGCACATATCCATGCCGCCGCAGAACAAACTTATGCCGCAGTTCACAAACATTTAGAACAACATCATGGCGTAGGTAAGAATGAAACATTGCACGCAACTTGGACATCTAGACCAGGACAATTATCAAAAGTATCAGGACATGCCGGGGATAAAAATAATCCGGGGGACGCGTTATTAAGTACATCAAAGGGCAAGCACTTTGCTATTAGTTTGAAAGTAGGCGAAAAGCCCGGTTTAAGATCTCCTGGTCTTAAAGACTTGAATAAAATGGCAAAGATACCTGAGCATCATGCAACGGCATCTCAGCATGAGATTGATACTCATAAAGAACATCTAGTTTCAATGGCAAATAGAGGTTCAGGTAAAAATAAATTAATTACAGGTACAAATCAAAACGAACGCAATTCTCAATTTAGAGCTCTAGAAAAGAGCCCTCAGCATGCTGATAGAGTTGCAAAAGTTAAAAAAGCTAGTTCCGATTTTAGATCAGGTTTGGCATCACATTACGCAACACACTTTAACAATCTAAGTCATGAGGATAAGACTCATGCTGTTAAAAGATTAATGAATGCAGAAGAGACTCCAACACCTGTAATCAAAGCACATTACGATACTAAGAAGAATAAAGTAAATATTTCAAGCCCGCACGATGAATTTAATACAATGCATTCTAAAGTAAAGCATTATAACTTCTCAAGCAAAGGCACATATATGCACGTTCATGCTGAAGATCAAAGCGGCAAACAACATCATATTGCTAAGATTTCTTTTAAAGATAAAAGTTCTCCAATGACAAATATTGTTGGCGCAGTATCACACGGTAAAGATTATGAAAAGTTGGCAAAATGATTTCCTTTTCATCATTCCTAAACGAATCTGCGAATGAGGAAAAACTAACTCATTTAGAACACGCAGAAGACCATCCTATTAATGCAGGGGAAGAAGGCTTTAAGCACGCATTCAATACTCTGCATGAAACGCACAGAGCGTTACAAGGTAAGAAATCATCAGTATCTTTATCAACAAAGTATGATGGTTCCCCTTCAGTTGTATTTGGGCATCATCCTGAATCAGGTAGATTCTTTGTTGCATCTAAATCGGCATTCAATAAGAATCCAAAATTAAATTATACAACATCTGATATACAAAAGAATCATGGTCACGCACCCGGGCTTGTAAATAAGTTAACCGCAGCTTTGCATCATTTGCCAAAAGTTACTCCTAATCGAGGAGTGTTTCAGGGCGACATAATGCACTCCGGTGTAAAGAGCAAATCAAATCCTCACGGAGACGTTGAATCTTCTGCAGGATCAGTTCACTTCAAACCTAACACTATAACTTATTCTGCAAAGAATAATACTCCCGAAGCCGCAAAGGCAAAGGAAGCTAAAATAGGTGTTGCAGTTCATACTGCATATCATGGAAATAATCTTGAGCATATGAAGGCACATTATAATGCCGACGTATCGCATTTCAATAAACATCCCGATGTTCATATGATTGACACATCGTTTAAATCATCTGCAGCACATTATACACCTGAAGCGCAAAAGTCGTTTGAAGGTCATATGAAGAAAGCAGTTGAGGAAAATAATAAATTAAAGAGTTATGGACATCTTGAAGGTGCCCATGAATCACATAAAGAACACTTAAAGACTTATATTAACTCTACAGTTAGAGAAGGTAGTACACCTTCAGTTGGAGGATACAAAGCTCATCTAAAAGGTAGATTGCAGAAAGAAGTTGATAAGGTTAAAACACCTAAAGCAAAAGAAGCAAAAACTGCAACTTTAAACGCGGCAATGGCACATATAGATAAGCATGAGCCTGCATTTAAATCTACATTAGAAGTTCATAAGCATTTACAAAACGCAAAGAATGTTTTGGTACATACACTTGCAGGATCCCATTACGATTACCATCATTCTATTAATGGTAAGGCAACTAAACCAGAAGGCCATGTTGCAGTAATAAACAATCGTCCTACAAAATTAGTAGATAGAGCAGACTTTAGCAGAGAAAACTTTTCGAGACAATCATGAAAAAATTCAAAGAGTTCATAGACGAAGACAAGGATCCTTGCTGGAAGGATTATAAAATGTTAGGTATGAAAAAGAAGAATGGTAAGAAAGTACCTAATTGTATACCTGAAGAAGTTTGGGATGAACCAAATCCTAAAAAGTCACACGGACATATGACACCTGCACAAAAAGCAAATGCTAAAGCAAGAGCAAAAGCTGCTGGTAGACCATATCCTAATTTAGTAGACAATATGGCTGCGATGAAAGAGGACTGGCAAGATTCAAAGCATAAGAATCCGGAAGGCGGCTTAACTAAATCGGGAGTAATGGCTTACAGAAGAGAACATCCTGGTAGCCATCTGCAAACAGCAGTTACAACACCTCCGTCTAAATTAAAGCCCGGAAGTAAAGCAGCAAATAGACGCAAATCTTTTTGTGCTCGTATGGGTGGAATGAAGGATAAGTTGACGTCTTCTAAAACAGCCAATGATCCAAAGTCAAGAATCAATCTTGCTTTGAAGAAGTGGAATTGTTAAGACTCTTATTACCCAGGCTCATAGGGAATAATAACATCATGTCAATAGTTTGTCAATGAAGAATATAAAAGAAAAGGAACTTTTGGTTAACTTTGCTCGATCAATGGGACAGGCTGTAGATCCTGAATTGGTTAAGGAAGTTGATAAATTGGTTCCTACTTATGAGCCAGATGATGGACCGTTGACTGAAGAACAAATTGAACAGATTAAAGAATTGTTGTAACCAAACATTCTTATCTTATAAATAAACAGTATCAACTATATTCTAATGGAAAACAATGGACTTTAAAGAATTCATCACAGAGGCGCCAGAAAGAACGGCCGCTTTCGCCTTCGGAAGGTTCAATCCTCCTACCGTCGGGCACGAAAAACTAATTACTAAAGTTAAAGATACTGCCAAAGAACATGGCGCGACTGCGCATATCGTTACATCGCATTCTGAAGGTACTGCTAAAGATCCTGTACCACAAAAAGCTAAAATCGGATATCTTAAAAAAGTAGCGGGTAAAGGAATTAAAATTTCTGGATCGTCTAAAGAGGCTCCTAGCGTATTAGACGCAGCAACGAGCATACACAAACAAGGTTATAATTATTTAGTTATGGTAGCCGGTTCTGATCGTGTACCAGAGTATCACAAACTATTACACAAATATAATAATGTTCCAAGCAAACATGGACATTATAATTTTAAATCAATTAAAGTAGTTTCTGCAGGACAAAGAGATCCTGATGCAGAAGGCGTAGAAGGTATGTCTGGCACAAAAATGCGAGCACATGCTAGAGCAGGTGAAATGGACAAGTTTAAATCTGGTCTACCTGCAGCCCTGCATCCGCACGCTGAAGAAATTGCAAATCATATTAGATCAGTAAAAGAAGATTTTGAGAATCCGTATCGTCATGATTGGGGTACTCCTGAAGGAACTCTGTATATGCAGAAGATGACTCCTGGCGAAGATAAAAAGATGTGTCCATCCGGGTCAGTTTGGAGCACAACTAAATCAAAATGCGTTCCAATTAGAGAAGCATACCATGCATCTGAAATATTCAATATTGGTACAGTTGTAGAATCTAGAACAGGTGATCTTGGAGAAATTGTTTATCGCGGTTCTTCTTATGTTACATTAGTATTAGAATCTGGAAATACTAAAAAATATTGGATTAATGATATACGCGAAAGCAATAAAGTATTGAAGATTAAAGAATTTGTTAGAAAATATGATGTTGTAGAGACTAAAGATTTAAGAAGAATTCCTGCTTTATTAATGTCTAAAGAACAATTAGTTGAGAGAAATAATCAATCTATGGAAGTTGAGTATAATGGATATCATACTAAAAACCTTCATATGTGCGAAGGTGCATCTAAACAATTAAAAGATTTAATTGCAACATCTACGGCGAATTCAAAATACATATTACAAGCAATTCAAGCAACAAATAGTTATCTTGGCATAGAAAAAGAAGCAACTAAAACAGGATTTGCCGATGATAAGATGGTTCACGATTTTAATATGTACATGGCAATTGCCCATGATACCTTAAATATGCTTGGATACGGAGATGAGACATTGCTGTATATGAAAAAACACGTAGCAGAAATTGGCAAATTAAGCCTACACAAAGATGGTACTATGGCAAACGAAACAGGATCGACTGTTCCAGTATTTGGACAAGGTGATGTTGCAGAAGGTGTAAATGCCGCAAACTTTAGAATGGTTTCTAGAGCAGGCCCTGATGGTAAAGAAAAATGGGTTAAACAAAGAAATACCCCAATTATTAGAGACAAAAAGGTAGACCAAATGAACGATACAGATAAAGACGGAATTCCTAACGATTCAGAAGAACAATTACCGTCTACAAAAAGAGCACTTTCTTCACTAAGAAGATCGTTAGGAGTTCCGGTTAAAGAAACATATGTCCCAGATCCTCCAACAGCAACAAGAGATATTAATGCTTCTCCTAATAAAGAAGTTTATCACGGTATAGATATGCCAATTGCAGATCAAGGATATCCAGATAAACCTTTGGGATTAGCTTCATTTAAATCTTACCTGTCTACTCCGCAAACAAAGAAAATTGAAGCAGACAAGAGCAAGGAAATGCAAGCAGTTCATAGAGACAAGGCAGAACTTGGCACATCTAGTACTTCATATAAGCAAATGATTAAAGCACACGCACAGGAATAATTAAAATGAATGAAGAACTAGTCCAAGCACTTAACAAGGTATTAGGCAATACCTTTGTACTATATTATAAAACACATAGCTATCATTGGAATATTACCGGTGCAGATTTCTATGAGTATCATACATTCTTGCAAAACATATACGAAGAAGTATATGAAGCAATAGATACAACTGCAGAACATATTCGAGCATTAGATGCGTTTGCTCCAACATCATTAATGAAATTGAAGAATTTTGCATCTGTTCCTGAAGATGATACTGTTGTTCCTCCGATGCAAATGATCGCAAATTTGGTAACTGCTAATGATATTGTTATCTTATCATTGATGCAAGGTTACAAGATTGCAGAGGCCGCCGGAGAAATTGGGGTATCTAATTTCCTACAAGACAGAGTTATTGCTCATCAGAAACACGCTTGGATGCTTAAATCTACATTAAAATGATTTCTTTTATCGAATTTATAGACGAAGAACTTTCCGAAAGGGAAATGGACGAAATAGCTGACCATTTAACATGGGAAGATATTGCGAATCTATATTCGCCAGATGAATTCATAATAGAAGAATTGGAAGAGTCGTTAACTGCTTCTTCTAGATTGAGAAAAGGTCAGAAATTTAAATCTAGAAAAACATCTATTGGGCAAGCTCGAAAGATGAAATTGAAAAGAGCTTCTTCATTGGAGACATTGAAAAGAAGAGCAAATGCGGCGGCCCATAGAGCTTTACAGAAAAGAATATTGAAGAGTAGAAATAAAAACCAATTATCTGCTCAACAAAAAGATGCATTAGAAAAACAAGTCAAGACAATGATGGCATCACAAGGAAATTTAGCTCAGAAATTATTACCAAAAATAAGAGCTTTAGAACGATCTAGATTGTCTGTTAAGAAAAAGTAACAGATTAATTTTAATAAATAATAAAAGAACAATTAATAAAGGAATCCAAAATGCAAAGAATCTCAAACGATTTATTTGAAGCAATCAGAGCTGTCACACACCCTGTTTTAACTGAAGCAAAACTTGACCCAGTTGGTAAAGAAGATGCAGATGTTGACAACGATGGTAAAGTAGGTAAGTCGGACGACTATTTAAAGAATCGTCGCAAGGCAATTTCCGCTTCTATTAAAAAAGAAGATTATGAGTTGGATGAAGCCAATACGGAATCTAAAAAAGAATTTGTAGCTCGTCAGGCAAGACTGGCTGCCGCAGGTGCTGAAACTGCAAAAGATCCAGAAAGATTAAAAAGAATGATGAAAATTCCTGGATACGCTGCTGCAATGGGGCATGCTGGCAAAGTAACAATGAAACATGTCGATGCTAGTAATGCTTCTCCTCAAGTAAAAGCTGCTATTAAAAAGGCTGCGCCAGATATTAAAACATATGGTGACCGCGCTGCTGCTTTGAATGCCGCTGGTATTAGAAGAGAAGAAGTTGAAGAATTAGATGAAGGTAAAATGGATCATATGTCGTTGTCGAGTTTATGGCATCAGCATGCTAGACATAATTATTCATCGGATCAAGGCTATGGGCATGGTGAAGGTAGCATGAAGAATGGTGCCCATGCCGCCACAGCAATTGAAAATCATGTTCGTAAGCATTATGGAAATAAAGTTGCTGATGATATGGTATCACATTCAGATATGGCAACTGCTGATGCTGAATATGCCGGTCCAGCAGAATCCAAGAAAATTCAGAAAGAAGCTGGGCAATTAAGAGCGAAGCATAAGATTGAAGGTAGTCTTCACGGCCATCATGTAATGCCTGTTGCCGAAAATACTCTTTCCGCAAAAGCTGGTCGTATGGGTGCAGACTTAGGTAAGCCAGGTAAAAACTTCTCAAAGATCTCTAAATCAGCGGCAAAGAGATATGGTAGCCAGGCAGCTGGAGAACGTGTTGCTGGAGCAGTTCTAGCAAAAATGAGAAAAGAAGAAGCTGAAGAATTAGATGAGTTATCAATTAATACTTTAACTAGAGTTCGTGGCGCTGCAGTCAGTGCTGCCAGCGATGCACGCCGTGATGGAGATGAAGCAAAAGCAAATAAGAGATATGACCTTGCTGGCAAAGCAAGCAATAAAGCTGAAATTAAATATAGAGCAGCAGGATTAAAACCTTCTGGTCAGCATACAATGGAGGAAGTTGAAGAATTAGATGAAAGCGTAGCAGAAACAATTGTTAAGCATAATGACTTTACAATTGAAATTACTGACAATCCTACATTTGGCGATTTCTTAAGAGCGGTTCAATCTATCGTTAGAACAGACGAAGAAGCAGCTCAAGCAGAACTTATTTCAATTGCTGAACAAGCATATAAAGAAAATGATGATGAGGTTATCATTGAGTCCTTCACAAGAATGGAAATTCAAGATAAGATTAATGCACATCGTAAAGCAGGCAATACTGTAAGCGATGATAAATATAGTACAAAAAGCGGACAACCTTATGCTGAATATGTCGTAACTGATAGTGACGGTGGCCGTAAGAAATATATACACCATGGTTCGGTACGTCGTTTGGAATCACTTCCACCGGCTAAAAAAGCTAAAGAATAATTTGCATAATTGCAATTATAACAAATAAACAGGAGACAAAAAATGTCAGCATGGGGAAAATTAGATAGATTAGAATTTGTTAGTGGTACATCTTTTACTGCTAACTTAGGTAGCAATACCGTTGTGCTTTCAGCACCATATTTCACAGCAGCAAACGTAGATCCAGGCGATGCGCTAGTTCTTGGTAATGTAAATTACCGAGTAGGATACGTAGTTTCTTCAAATACGGTATACTTAAGAACGGGATATGAACGAGCAAATACTGCAGGTAACGTACAAATTGCGGTTCAACAATCTCCAAAATGGTTAAATACTAAAGGTTGGGGAAATACTGCAGGTCGTTATGCTAATACAGTTAGCAAGCGTACTGTATATGGTTTTGACCGTGTAGAAGCAAATGTTGCAGGCAACAAAGCAAATGGTTTCCTAAGTCCAGGCTGGGTTGAGTACCACACATATACTACAACACAAGGTAGCGTACGTCGCAAGGTTAATACATTGGTTGCAATGTCTAAAAACTTTAATGCAAATGCTACAGGTACACTACAGACAGATGCTTACGATGATTCTATAATGTCTGAATCCTAAAACACTTCTTGATTATGCGCACATTCAATTAGTAACCTTTTGGTGGTTTAATGGCAGATTTAAAGATATCGCAGCTTGTCCAAGCTAATGTAGTAAATAAAGATGACCTAATATATCTTATTCAGGATGGTCAAAGCGAAAATGTATCGGCAGGTACACTATTCGCTTCGATCACCGATCCTACATTATCTGGGAACATAATTCTTGGCGGCCCCGCTCAATCTCTGTATACGTCGGGTACTATTAGTGTAAATACTACTAGAACCGATTTATATGGAGGAGTTTCCGCTGGTGCAAATGCCGTTGCAAACGGTTCGGTATTACCTACCTCATTATTCTTTTATACTGAGGGCAAATCTGCCACTGGACGAGGCATAACTTTTGCAAACGGTACGCCGTTTACAAAGACATTATATGTTAGAGCGCAAAACAATAAGATATATTTAGGCGGCGCTCAAGGAACTACTTTTTCTTATCCTCCAGATGATTGGGTAGGCCCTACGGGGCTTAGACCTTTTCCTACAGGGTTAACCTTTACAAAAGGTGCAACCTATATATTTGATGTTAGTGATTCGACGAATGCTGGAAATGTAATTGGATTATCAACATCAATTGATGGTACTAATACTTTAGGAAGTAGATATACTGCAAATATTGTTGTAAATGGTACTCCTGGTAGTCCTGGTGCAAATATTGTTTTTACCGTTCCAAATGTTAGTGAAGATGCGGGCGGTAAAAAATATTTAGATCTTCCCCAAGGTGTTGATGGTCAATTAAAAGTTATTAATCTAGTATCTACTCAAGGTGGTAGATTTACAATATCTAGCAATATTAGAAATAATCTTGCTATCGAATTATCAAAGACCGGAGATTCTGCATTCCTGATGTACTCAGGAAATGCTTGGTTATTAATTGGTTCAAATCCTGGATTAATAACTACATTCTCTGGCACTTCTGACGATATCGCAGAAGGACAAAAATTATATTTTACGAATGCAAGAGCCAGAGCAGCTATTAGCGCCGGCGATGCAAGTATAACTTACGATCCTATTACAGGAACAATTAGGGCAAATGTTTCTGGTGCTAGTGCAGTAAGTCTTGCAAATGCAGATTTAAATCTTGGCAATCTTACATTATCAGGACAATTCCGCGGCAATTTAAATGTCACGGGCTATGTAAAAGCAAACGGATTAACAATACAAGGTATTGATGTAACAAACACCGTACTTGCTGCAAATATTGTATCGCAAGTATCTACATCAAATGTATTCACTACAAATACTGCAACAATATATGGCAATATATTAGTTGGCGGCAATCTAAGTGTAAATAATACTATTCTTGCAAATGGCATTGTTATTGCAGGCAATGCAAGTGCATTAAATATCTTAACAACAAGCATCACTGCAAATGTTTGGAATAATTTATACACCGCAAACGTAATTGAATCTGCAAGTAATTTATATTACACTAATGCTAGAGTTTATGCAAATGTATCTCCACTATTAGTAACTAAAGCCAATGTATCGGATTTAACTACTGCAAACGTAATTGAATCTGCAAGCAATCTTTACTATACTAATGCTCGTGTTTACGCTAACGTATTTCCATTATTATCAAATAAGGCAAATGTTGCAGATTTAACAACAGCAAATGTAAGAGAATCTGCAAGCAATCTGTATTACACAAATGCAAGAGTTTATGCTAATGTATTACCATTATTAGCAACCAAAGCCAATATATCGGATTTAACAACCGCAAATGTTAACGAGTTTGGGTCAAACTTATACTATACTAATGCCAGAGTTTATGCCAATGTATCTCCATTACTAGCAACTAAAGCAAATGTATCAGATTTAACTACTGCAAATGTTAATGAGTATGGAGCAAACTTATATTTCAGTAATGCTAGAGTTTACGCTAACGTATCTCCATTACTAGCATTAAAGGCAAATGTTTCTGATCTAACGACAGCAAATGTTAACGAGTTTGGTTCTAATTTATATTTTACAAATGCTAGAGTTTACGCTAACGTATCTCCATTACTAGCATTAAAGGCAAATGTTTCTGATCTAACGACAGCAAATGTTAACGAGTTTGGTTCTAATTTATATTTTACAAATGCTAGAGTAATTTCTGCAGTTGCAAACTCTACAATAAGTAATTTAACTGTTCTTGGAAATATAGTTTCCAGCGGAAATGTTTCTGCAAGTTATTTTATAGGTAATGGTTATCTATTAACTGGAATTGTAGCAAACGTAAATTCCGTAAATGGGAATTTAACTGTTTCTGGTAATGTAATTGCAAATACCTTAATTATTGGATCAATATCTGGCGGTAGATTAACAGGTGCCAATTTAGTACAAACAAATTATATTTCTGCTAATATATGGCAAGGAATATACACAGCCAATGTACTTGAATCTACAAGCAATTTATATTTTACTAATGCTCGTGTCTACGCTAACGTATCTCCATTACTAGCATTAAAGGCAAATGTTGTTGATTTAACAACTGCTAATGTAATTGAATCGGCAAGTAATCTGTATTACACAAATGCAAGAGTTTATGCAAATGTGGCTCCTTTGTTAGTAGGAAAAGCTAATGTAGTAGATTTAACAACTGCTAATGTAATTGAAATAGGATCTAATTTATATCTAACTAATTCTAGAGTTAGATTGGCATTGTCTGGCGGAACCGGCGTTGTTTATAGTAACACTACAGGCGTAATATCAATTGGACAAAATGTTGCTACAAACGCAAACGTAACATTTGGTCAATTGAATGTTACTGGGCCAGTTAATTTTTACGGTAATGTAACAACGCACGCATCAAATAATCTGTCCATATCGGACAATATGATTTATTTGAATTCAGGTTCGGAAGCATCCAATCCTGACCTAGGATTTGCCGGTAATTATAATGATGGATCATATCATCATACTGGTTTCTTCCGCGACGCAAGAAATAATGGTACATGGAAAGTATTTGAAAACTATTCTCCAGAACCAGATGCTAATATCTACATTGATACTTCGCACCCCTCATTTAGATTAGCAAATCTTGCAGCAAATTATTTGTTTGGTAATCTAATTGGTACAATTAGTTCTTTAGATAACTTTACCACAAGTAATCTAAGAGAAGGTGCAAACTTATATTATACAAATGCTAGAATAGAAAGTTATTTCTCTAATATTACAACTAGCTTATTGCCAATTGTTGGCAATGCATTTGATATTGGATCTAGTGATAGACCATTTAGAGATTTATGGTTATACGGCAACTCAATTAAATTCTCTAATTCTGGTTCGATAAGTTCGACAGGTAACACCTTTGTAATGACGGATTCTAGTAATACGATCATTATGAGTGCAAATGCGAACGCATTGGTAATTACTTCTCCATCTGGTAAAATTGACAGTAGTTTAATTGCTGCATCTGGATTATCAAGCGCAAATATTCCTGAAGGCGGAGCAAACTTATATTATTCTAATACAAGAGTTTTAGCAAATATAATTCCGCTATTAAATCTGAAAGCAAACGTAACAGATTTAACGACTGCAAATATTGTTGAAGTTGGAAATAATTTATATTTCTCTAATGTTAAAGCCGTTAATGCTATTACTCAAACTGCTTTGAGTAATTTAACGATATCTGGAAATATAGCATCGCCGGCTGGTAATCTAGTTATAGATACAATTACAACAAATAGAATTGTTGCTAATACTTGGTCGGGCATAACTACTGCAAAGGTTCCTGAAGCAGTTGATAATCTGTATTTTACTAATACAAGAGCTCAATTAGCATTACAACCAACAATTGCAGAATTAAGAGCATCAATAACTGCTCCTGTTGCAAATGTAATTTATGTTGCTAAGAACGGAAACGATAATAATACAGGCAATACCGCAAGTAATGCTTTGGCAAATATCCATATCGCATTGGCAAGAGCAACAGAATGGACTACTGTTTTTGTTAAGAGCGGAGACTATACCTTATACAACCAACCAGTAACAATTGGTCGTCGTGTTGGTTTAGTAGGCGACAATTTAAGAACAACTACAATTAGACCATCTCAGCCAGCAGTTGATATGTTCTATGTTAACAATGCTTGCTACGTAACAGGATTTACATTCAGAGACCATATTGCTCCTTCTGCAGTATTCTCATACAATCCAGATGGATCTGCAGGTACAATTGTTACCAGCCCGTATATACAAAATTCTAGCTCAATTACAACTACCGGTACAGGTATGCGTGTAGATGGTAGATATGTAAGTGGCCTACGTTCAATGGTGTGTGACTCATATACACAAACTAATGAAGGTGGTATTGGTATCCATATGTTGTATAGAGGCTACACTCAGTTAGTTTCTGTGTTTACAATTTGCTGCCATATTGCTATCAAATGTGAAACGGGCGGCTTCTGTTCCATAACAAACTCTAACGCATCGTTTGGTACATACGCATTGTATGCTGACGGCGTTAGCGAGGCATTATATTATGGGAAATTAAGAGATGACACATTGGGTCAAGAATTTGTATTTACAAATCTATCACAAAGACCAAATTATGGAGACTCTATTTTATTTGCAACATACAATCAAGATAAATGTGCAAGAGACTCTGGTTTAATTGTAGATTCATTGGCATTTGATTTGGCGTACGGCGGCAATACTCAAGCAACCTTTGCAGGTCTACAATATTGGGCACAGACAGAATCGGCAATTCCAAATCAATCAGTTGAAACCTTGGCGGCAATTAATTATGCTAAATCTTTAGCATTAAACGTAATAGCAAATGTTAGAGTATCTTATACATATCAAGGATCTAATGTTCAACAGTATGCATCTGCACCAACATTAATTGCAGATCCCACATCGAATGTTAAGGTCGCTTCGGAGTTTGATATTATAACAGGTATTATTACCAATGGCACAGTTGGCGTAACAGATTTAATAATTCCTAATTCATATCCTGCAAATACTAATGCATATGTAAATCATGCATCGAATTTATTATATAGAAATAATACATTCATTGCATCAGAAGTTGTAGCATTTGTAAATTCTACATATCCAGGATTTACATATAATGCAAATACTTGCGCTAGAGATGTTGGATTTATTTTAGATACAATTAGATTTGATTTATTGCACGGCGGTAATAAGCAAGCAGTCCAAGCAGGTACTTACTACTACAATTATAACGCATCAACTACACAAATTAATGACCAGGTTGTACAAACAGGTGCAGCATATAATTATATTGGTCAAATTATAACCAATGTTATAACAAAGAAAAAGAATGCGGCGTATAATCAAGATAAATGCGAAAGAGATACTGGTCTAATTGTTGACTCGGTGTTAATGGATCTTGCGTATGGAAGCAATTCGCAATCCATATTTGCTGGTCTGCAATATTGGTCACAGACAGATTCTGCAATACCTACACAGTCCGATGAAACCGTTGCAGCAATAAATTATGCTAAAACTTTAGCAGTTAATATCGCAAGTGATACTGTAATTTCTTCTCCTTATCAAGGAACAGTTACTCAAGTTAGAGGAACTGCAGGAACTGCTGCAGGCAAAGTTACAGATGAATTTAATTTAATTGTTGACATAATTAATAACGGAACAGTTGGTGTAACAGATAGAATTGTACCAAATTCATTCCCAGCAAATACAAATGTTGGATTAAATAATTCTGCAAATCTAATTTATTTAAACAAATCATTTATTCAAGCAGAAGTAATTGCATATGTTAACACTACATATCCAGGATTCTTTGCAAATGCAAATAACTTTATAGATGTTGCAAATGCACAAACAAAATGCTCTCGCGATGTAGGGTATATTATTGATAGCGTTCGCTTTGATTTGCTACACGACGGCAATAGACAAGCAATACAATCGGGTACTTATTATTATAATTATAGTGCAAATGTAACCCAAATTAACGATCAAATCGTTAAGACGGGCAAAGCATACGATTACATTGCTCAAGTTTCAAATAAAGTAGTACAAAATAAAAAGAATGCAGCATACAATCAAGAAAAATGCGAAAGAGATACAGGACTAATTGTAGATTCAATTGCGTTGGATTTGGCATATTCTGGAAATAGCCAATCCACATTTGCCGGGTTACAATATTGGGCACAATCGGAATCTGCAATTGCAAATCAATCTACACAAACAATTGCCGCAATTAATTATGCGAAGAGATTGGCATCCAATATTGTTCAAAATATTACGATAACTTCTCCATATCAAGGATCGGTTACACAAGTAACAGGGTCAGCAGCTAGTCCTGTAGAAGCAAATATATACAGTGCTAGATTTGATTTGTTAACAAGTATTATTACTAATGGAACCGTAGGTGTTACAGATTCTATTATTCCAAATCAATATCCAAGAACTTCTAATACTACAGTTACAAATGGCGCAAATTTAGTTATTGCTAATAAATCTTTTATTCAAGCAGAAGTGATTGCATATGTTAACACTACATATCCAGGATTCTTTGCGAACACAAATAATTTTGTTGATGGGGCAAATGCACAAACAAAATGCTCTCGCGATGTAGGTTACATATTAGATAGTATTACCTTTGACTTGATACATGGCGGCAATAAACAAACTATTCAATCTGGTGTATATTATTATAATTTCAATTCAAATGTTACTCAAATTAACGATCAAATCGTTAAAACAGGACAAGCATACACGTTTATTAGTGGACTAATTGATAAGATTATTTTAGGTAATGTTATCACTTCCACATATCAAACAGCAGTGCCACAAAATACTACAGCAGCACCGGCAGCAACATTGTCAGAAGTAACAACGGAAAGAAACTTAGTTGGAATAATTAATAACATTATTACTAACGGTCCAAATGTTATTTACGCTAGAACTCCTATTAGTTTAACTGCAAGCACAGATGCAAATGTAGTTAATGCTACAAAATTAATAATTGCTAATAGAGATTTTATTAAGGCAGAAACAATTGCGTATGTAAACGAAACAATGTTTGATCCTCCATATCAAATAGATGTACTTCAGGATACAACTACATATACTTCAGCAACAACTGCAGAAGCAAATGTTATTGCACAAAAAATTAGTTTAATTAAGAATATTATTACTAACGGTCCAAATGTAGCACCGGCAAAAACACCAATTGTATATGCTCCTGTTACAAATGCTAATTTATCAAATGCGGCAAAAATCTTATTAATAAATAGAGATTACATTAAGGCAGAAACAATTGCGTATGTAAATGCTAATTTGTTTGACCCTCCATATCAAACACGCTACAAACAAAATACTAGTGCGGCGCCTGCATCGGATTATGCGACGGCTAATTTAGTATTACAAAATATTGGTTTAGTTACAAATATTATTTCTCAAGGTCCGTCAGTTGCTCCTGCAAGAAGACCAATTGGATTAACTGCAAATACATCACCAAATGTTATTAACGCCACAAAATTGATTCTTGCTAATAGAGATTATATTAAGGCAGAAGTAATTGGATTTGTAAATAAAAATTGGTCAAATATTAGTAATGGTACAGGCACATATTATACAGTTAAAAATGCAACAAACCTAGTAGGAAATACTAGTACGGTCACATTATTGGAAACAATCCAAGTAGCGATACCGGCAAATACTAGCGTATCTTTCCATCAAGGAAGTTATATTTCATCAAGCGGACATACTTTTGAATATGTTGGCTCGGGCGATACTATTGCAACTGCATTGCCATATTTAGGCGGAATTCCTAAACAAGAAAATGAAATTACTGAATTGCGTGGCGGTAAAGTATTCTTTACAAGTACGGATCAAAGAGGTGATTTTAGAATTGGTACAGGACTTGTTATAAATAGAGTTGACGGAACAATTTCTGGTCGAACATTCAACAAAGCATTGTTCGCAGTTATGACACCATATATGCTAGCAATCGAAGGATAAAAAAATGGCAACCGCATTAAATGTATTTAGAACAATAACTGCTAATATTAAAACATCTCCAAATGTAATTTATACTGCACCTGCATTAAAAACTTGTATTGTATTGTCAATGCAGGCAACAAATGTTACTGGAAATACAGTAAGTACTACATTCTATCATAGTACTGCATCAAATGTATTGGTTGAATTAACAAAAGATTTTGAAATTCCTACGAAAGATACTGCTAGTATTACTACAGGAAAATTAGTTTTAGAAACAGGACAAAAAGTGGTTGGAACTTGTAGCGTAAATGACGGTTTAAAATTAGTTATGAGTATTTTAGAAACAGCAAATGACTAAACTTTTATCGGGTAGAGTAAAAAAGGTCAAAAGCGCGAACGTTCGTGCAAGTAGATACGACTTCATTGGTCTAAGTGAGACAGAGCCAGACTTGGGCTTGCCTTCGGCCAATGGTTATATTTTAGTTGCAAATACTGACGGTACTCGATCTTGGCAAGAACCTGCACACGTTGTAGATGTTGCAAATATATCAGTATCGTTAAATAATTTTACAACTGCAAACCTCAGAGAAGGTTCAAATCTTTATTATACTAATACAAGAGTATACGCAAACTTATCCCAAGCAAGTATTAATGCTTTAGTAGATGTTGATACTGCAACCAATGCGCCAACTGAAGGCCAGGGCCTTATTTGGAAAACTAATATTTGGGTCCCTGCAACAATTTCTGTTTCTAGTACAGAAATTTCCAATATTGCAAATGTAGTACTTGGCGTTGTGGCCGCATCAACCACATCTGGATTTGCAAATTCATCTGGTTTTTCTAATGTATCCGGTTATGCTAATGTATCGGGATACGCAAATTCATCTGGTTTTGCCAATGTATCGGGATACGCAAATACAACAGGATTTGCCAATGTAGCTTCCATTGCCAATGTAGCTGCCATTGCTAATATAGCTGCCATTGCCAATGTATCTGGATATGCTAATGTATCGGGATTTGCTAATATAGCTGCCATTGCTAATGTATCGGGATTTGCTAATGTAGCTGCCATTGCTAATGTATCTGGGTATGCAAATGTAGCTGCCATTGCTAATGTATCGGGATTTGCTAATATAGCTGCCATTGCTAATGTATCGGGATTTGCTAATGTATCTGGGTATGCAAATGTAGCAAATTTAGCAAATTTTGCCAATTCTGCAATTTTTGCTAACAATGCCGGATATGCTAATGTATCAGGATTTGCAAACACATCATTAGTCTCAAATAATAGTTATTACACGTTATTGGCAGAAGTTGCTTATATATCAAATTCTTCAAATATAGCACTTAGATCCAATTTTGCAAATACTACAGGTTTTGCTAATACATCAACATTTGCTAACACAACAAGTTTTGCTAATACATCAACATTTGCTAACACAACAAATTTTGCCAATGTGGCAGCAGTTGCAAACACGGCAACATTCGCTAATACGACGGATTTTGCTAATGTAGCAGCAGTTTCAAACACAGCAACATTCGCTAATACGACAAATTTTGCCAATGTGGCAGCAGTTGCAAACACATCAACATTCGCTAATACGACAAATTTTGCCAATGTGGCAGCAGTTGCAAACACATCAATATTTGCCAATGTAGCAACATTTGCCAATGTAGCAACATTTGCCAATACAACGGGATTCGCTAATACAACAAGTTTTGCTAATTTGGCTGCTGTTGCCAATGTAGCAACATTTGCTAACACTGCAGATTCGGCAAATTTTTCAGGTTTAGCAAGTATAGCAAATATAGCAATATCTGCTAATTTTGCAACTAATTCCGGTTCCGCAAACACATCTGGGTTTGCATCCATTGCAAATTCTGCAAATACGACAACATTTGCAAACACATCTGGGTTTGCTAATATATCAGGTTCAGCCAATGTAGCAACCTTTGCTAACACTGCAAGTTTTGCAAATACATCCGGTTTTGCTAATATATCGGGCTCGGCAAATGTATCAACCTTTGCTAACACTGCAGGGTTTGCAAATGCAGCAACAGTTGCCAATACAGCAATTTTTGCTAACACCGCAAATATTGCAAATCTAGTTATATCCATTGCTAATTTTACAACTTCAAATTTGGCAGAAGGTTCTAATTTATATTATACAAATGCTAGAGTTATTTCTGCAGTTACCGGAACAACATTAAGTAATGTAACAGTAACAGGAAATGTAGTTGCTGGTAATGTTAGAGCTGGATATTTTATTGGTGACGGATCATTATTAACAAATATTGTTGCTAATATTAATTCTGTTACAGGTAATTTAACAGTAACGGGCAATATAATTGCCAACTCAATGGTAGTTGGTGCAGGCACGGGCGGTGTTATCACTGGTGCAAATTTAATACAAACAAATTACATTAGTGCTAATATATGGCAAGGTCTTTATACTGCAAATGTCATTGAATCTGCAAGTAATTTATACTACACAAATGCAAGAGTATATGCAAATGTATTGCCATTATTGGCAACTAAGGCAAATGTATCGGATTTAACAACGGCAAATGTAATTGAATCTACTTCAAATTTATATTTTACAAATACAAGAGCAGTTAATGCAATAACAAATACTGCATTAAGTAATGTAACAGTAACAGGAAATGTAGTTGCTGGTAATGTTAGAGCTGGATATTTTATTGGTGACGGATCACAATTAGCAAACATCAATTCAATTACAGGCAATTTAACTGTTTCCGGCAATATAATTGCAAATACAATTATTGTTGGTTCGGCAGCCGGCGGTAGTTTAACCGGTGCAAATTTATTACAAGCAGCATATATTGTTGGAAATGTATGGCAAGGAATTTATACTGCCAATGTAATTGAATCTACGGGCAATCTATATTTTACTAATGCAAGAGTATTTGCCAACTTATCTCAAGCAAGCATAAATGCACTTGCAGACGTTGATACAGTAACCGCAGTACCAACCGTAGGCCAAGGCCTAATTTGGAATGGTACAATTTGGGCACCTGCATCAATAACCGTTTCTGGCACAGAAACATCTAATATTGCCAATATAGTATTATCAACCGCCAATTTTACAACGGCTAATATTACTGAAGCGGCAAGTAATCTATATTATACTAATGCAAGAGTTTATGCAAATGTATTCCCATTATTAGCAAAAAAAGCTAATGTATCGGATTTAACTACCGCAAATATAATTGAATCTGGTAATACCACAACAGGTAATGTATTCTTCTCTAATGCAAGAGCAAGAAACTCTATTAGCGCAGCTGATGGTACAATTATATACGATCCAATTGCAGGTACAATTAGAGCAACTGCAAATGTTACTGCAACTATTAGTGCAACTATTGATGGTTTAAATACTGGCAATGTATCGGAAAATGCAGCTTCGGGTAATCTGTATTATACGAACGCAAGAGTATATTCTAATGTTATTCAATTATTGAGTAGCTTAGGATTGGCCGCGGGTGTTAATTTTACTACAGATCAAATACCAGAAGCAAGCAATTTATATTATACTAATACAAGAGTATATGCGAATGTTGCTCCGTTATTAGCAAATAAAGCAAATGTAACAGATTTGACAACGGCAAATGTTGTTGAATTTAATAATCTATATTACACAAATGCAAGAGCCAGATTAGCAATATCTGAAGGTACGGGCGTATCTTACAATAATACGACGGGTGTAATATCAATTGGACAAAATGTTGCTACAACGGCAAATGTTCAATTCAATGGTTTACGAGTAGATGGAAATGCTACTTTCTACGGCACTGCAACATTCTATGGTAATGTAACAACTCATACATCAAATAACTTGTCCGTATCGGACAATATGATTTATTTGAATGCAGGTTCGGAAACATCTAATCCTGATTTAGGATTTGCTGGTAATTATAATGATGGTGTTTATCATCACGCAGGTTTCTTTAGAGATGCTTCAGATTCTGGCACATGGAAAGTATTTGAAAATTATTCCCCAGAACCAGATGCTAATATCTTTATTGATACAAGTCATGCATCGTTTAGACTTGCAAATCTTGCAGCAAATTATTTCGTTGGAGATGGTTCAAGATTAACTAATATTGTTTTACCTACAGGAACATTAAATTCCATAACAGGTAATTTAAATGTAAATGGTAACGTAATTGCAAATTCGTTTGTTGCTACAGCGCCGGGAGCTGGAACATTATCTTCGACTTCTGATCTAGCATTAATAGCAACAGGTAATTTAAATCTTACTGCAAGTAATATTAATTTAAATTCAAATGTATTTGTTGGCGGAAATTTAAGAGCAAATTATTTTGTTGGTAATGGTGCATTATTAACCGGAATTGTTACATCAATCAATTCTGTAAATGGAAATCTAAATGTAACTGGTAACGTAATTGCCAACGCATTTGTATCTACTTCAACTGGTGTAGGCATATTATCATCTACATCTGATCTGTTATTGAATGCAACATCAAATGTAAATATTACCTCAAGTAGTATTAACCTTAATTCCAATATATTTGCTACAGGCAATATAACGGCAAATTATTTTAAAGGTAACGGTGCATTATTAACCGGAATTGTTACTACAATTAACTCTGTTGTAGGCAATTTAAATGTAACTGGTAACGTAATTGCTAATGCGTTTGTAGCAACTGCTCCCGGAACAGGAACATTATCTTCAACCTCAGATTTAGCATTGACTGCCGCAGGTAATTTAAATCTTACTGCAATTAATATTAATTTAAATTCAAATGTATTTACTACTGGTAATGTAACCGCCAATTTCTTTAAAGGCAATGGTGCATTATTAACTGGTATAGTATTACCAGCAGGTACATTAAATTCTGTAACAGGTAACTTGAATGTTTCCGGTAACGTAATTGCCAACGCAATCTATACTGGCGCAGTAATTAATACAGGCAATGCATCGGCCGCATATTTTATAGGCGATGGTTCTAGATTAACTAATATATCTGTAAATTCTGTAACAGGTAACTTGAATGTTGCTGGTAATGTAGTTGCTAATGGATTTGTTTCTATATCTCTTGGTGCAGCAATATTATCATCCACCTCTGATTTATTAATTAATGCCGCAAGTAATGTAAATATCACCTCAAGCAGTATTAATTTAAATTCAAATGTATTTGCAACAGGAAATATAAGCGCTACCTACTTTAAAGGCAATGGCGCGCTATTAACAGGTATTGTTACTACAATTAACTCTGTTGCCGGAAATTTAAATGTAACTGGTAACGTAATTGCCAACGCAATCTATACTGGCGCAGTAATTAATACGGGAAATGCCTCGGCTGGATATTTCATTGGTAATACAGTTGCAACAACAGTTGTCTCAACCGGCAACATTACAACAAATGCATATTTTGTTGGGGATGGTTCTAGATTATCTAATATTACTTTACCTGCAGGTACATTAAATTCTGTAACAGGTAACCTGAATGTTTCCGGCAATGTAATTGCAAATGGATTTGTTTCTACAGCTCTTGGGGCAGCAATATTATCATCTACAAATGATCTTTTATTGAATGCAACATCAAATGTATCCATTACTGCAAGCAGTATTAATTTAAATTCAAATGTATTTGCATCTGGTAATATAAACGCAAATTATTTTAAAGGTAACGGCTCGTTATTAACAGGTATTGTTACTACAATTAATTCTGTAAATGGAAATCTAAATGTAACTGGCAACGTAATTGCCAATGCAATATACACCGGAGCAGTAATTAATACCGGCAATGCCTCGGCCTCATATTTTATAGGTAACGGCTCGTTATTAACAGGTATTGTTACTACAATTAATTCTGTAAATGGAAATCTAAATGTAACTGGTAACGTAATTGCTAATACTTTTGTTTCCGGAACAGTTGGTCCGGCAATATTAACTTCTGGTTCTGATATTTACATCAATACTATTGCAAATGTAAATATTGTTTCTAGTAATATTAATTTTAATTCAAACGTATTTGCTACTGGTAATATAAGCGCTACATATTTTAAAGGCAATGGTGCATTATTAACTGGTATTGTTACTACAATTAATTCCGTAACTGGTAATTTAACAGTAACAGGCAATGTAATTGCCAACGCATTTGTATCTACATCAACTGGCGTAGGTATATTATCATCAACATCTGATCTGTTATTGAATGCAGTAAGTAATGTAAATATTACAGCATCCAATATTAATTTAAATTCTAATATATTTGCTACAGGGAATGTAAGTGCAAACTACTTCAAAGGCAATGGCGCATTATTAACTGGTATAGTATTACCAGCAGGTGCATTAAATTCTGTAACAGGTAATTTAAATGTAAGTGGAAATATAATTGCAGGCGCTGCAATTATTGCAGCAGGAAATATTACTGCAAATACAATAAATTTAACTGGTACGGGCAGTGCATTATTATCATCGACTTCGGATATAGTAATAACTACAAGTGCAAATGCAAGCATAACTGCTGCAAATATTAATTTAAATTCTAATATATTTGCTACAGGGAATGTAAGTGCAAACTACTTCAAAGGCAATGGTGCATTATTAACTGGTATTGTTACTACAATTAATTCCGTTTCAGGTAATTTAAATGTTACAGGTAACGTAATTGCTAATGCGTTTATTTCAAGCACAACAGGTGCCGGATTAATATATTCTTCTACAGACTTTAATATTAATTCTGCATCAAATATTAGCATCACCGCAAGTAATGTAAATCTTAACTCTAATGTATTTACTACAGGAAATGTTAAGGCAGCATATTTTATCGGCAGTGGAGCATTCTTAACAAATATTACTCTGCCTGCAGGAACATTAAATTCTGTAACAGGCAATTTAAATGTTTCGGGTAACGTAATTGCCGCAGGTATTTTTGCAAATACATGGCAAGGCATTTATACTGCAAATGTAATTGAATCAGCATCTAATTTATATTATACTAATACAAGAGTATATTCAAATATAATTCAATTATTGCCAACATTGGCAGGCCAAAATATTAATATTGCGGCAAATGGTCAAATTAGTGCAAATATATCCGCGTTAACGGGTAATATTGCAGTAAATGGTAATTTATTAGTTACTAATTATATTACTGCTAATGGTTTAATTATTAGAGGAACAGAATTAGTAACTGGTGCATCTGGCGCATTAACAATATCTGCATCAAATGTTTATGCTGGAAATATATCCGCAAATGTTTGGAACAACATATATACTGCAAATGTAGTTGAAACCGGCGCAAATCTGTATTTTACAAATACAAGAGTAATTGCAGCATTAAGTGCAGGCGATGGTATAACACTTGCATCAAATGGTTTAATTAGCGGCGGTGTTCACACAATTATTGACGCACAATATTTTAATGGCGGCAATGCAAACATTATGATGGCGTCCGCAGTTGCAGATGCAAAACGTATTATAGTTAACATAGATGGTGTTACACAAATACCTACTCTGGATTATTCTGTTAATGGAACAACATTAATATTAAGTTCAATACCTGCAACAAATTCTATAGTTGAAGTTAAATACTTCGGCAATGAAGCAATAACAACATTATCATTCAATCCTTTCTTATTTGCTGGTCTGTGAGATTAAAATATGGCGTTAAATTTTAAAGTATTGGGGCAATCAACAAGCCTTACCGGAAACTCAAATATTATTTTATATGGAGTGCCGTACTATACAAGTACGGTGGTATCCACATTAAATGTTTGTAATTATGGTTCTGGAACTGCAACATTTGATATTGCATTTAGAAAAGGCGGCGCCAATTTAACAAGCAAACACTATTTTTCATATAGAACACCAATCGCTGCATATGAATCTATAGGTATCACTGCAGGAATTACATTAGATCAAGCAGATCTTGTAGTAGTATCTGCAAATACCGCCAATGTTAGTTTCAATTTATTTGGTACAGAAAACTTTGCCGGAGGTGGATCTGTATTTCCGGCTATGGAATATTTAATTGTCGGTGGCGGCGGCAGTGGTGGTGGAAGTAGTACTGCAGGCGCTGGCGGCGGCGGAGGTTTTAGAACAGGATCTATAACTGCTCCTATGACCGGTATTTACACCTATACAATTATTGTTGGCGCCGGCGGCAGCAATGCTTCAAATATTGAAGGCGGTTATCTTTCTTCAAAGATAGAATCAGCAGGAGGAGGCGCCGCAGGTCAAAATGGTGGATCGGGTGGTGGTAACGGCGGTCTCGGTAATGTACCTGAAACAACTCCTAGACAAGGCTATGACGGCGGAACTGCATTTAACGGCCAATCTGGAGGCGGTGGAGGAGCCGGTGCCGCGGGTTCTGGACTTAATGGTGGTATTGGAGCATATTCAAGTATAACAGGTACTTCATTACCTTATTCTGCTGGCGGCGGCGGCTCTTATTCTGGAGGTCAAGGTGGTAATGGTGGAGATGGAGGCGGCGGCGCCGGTCTTGGCTTTAATTATGGTGGCGCCGGGTATTTAGGAAACGGAGTTAACGGCGGCACAAATACTGGCGGTGGCGGCGGCGGTACTGGATCTGGTGGTTCCGGTGTTGTTATAGTAAGATATGCAAATACATTACCTGCAGCAACTACTACAGGAAGCCCAACAATAACATCTGC
>Ga0209190_1000009_pt1 | contig 153373 bp, 142 predicted proteins | sample M_140205_XF_Meta_FD_187315 | JGI IMG/M metagenome (GOLD analysis project Ga0209190, IMG submission 187315) | Freshwater microbial communities from Lake Montjoie, Canada to study carbon cycling - M_140205_XF_MetaG (SPAdes) (version 2) | ecosystem: Environmental > Aquatic > Freshwater > Lake... | reverse complement strand
AGTAGAGTAATATGTCAAATAAAACAAAGAATAAAAGAAGTAAAAAAAATAAACATAATGCAACAAAAAAAATATTGGAGGAGTATATGAAAAATGTTGGTGGAGCTGGTCAAAAAAAAGAAAAAATGACTGATAAACAAAGGAACGACAGGGAAAAAAAACAACAAAAATCCCAACAAAAAACCCAACAAAAAACCCAACAAAAAACCCAACAAAGTGCTTCTGATATTACTCCGTCTGTTAATCCTCTTTCTCCTTCTCTTGATCCTCTTTCTCCTGTTTCTAGTCCTCGTCCTCCTCTTCCTTCCAGTCCTCCTCCTTATGTTAAAATAAACCAAGAGAAAGCTGCTGCTGATGCCATTGCTCAACAAGAACGACTTGCCGCTGCTTCTTCTACACTTGATGCTCCTTTAAAAGATACTGCCCCAATTCCTCCAGTTCTTCCGGCTAGTATTGATGTTCCTGATAATACTTCTTCTACACTTGATGCTCCTTTAAAAGATACTGCCCTAATTCCTCCAGTTCTTCCGACTAGTATTAATGTTCCTGATAATGCTCCTTTAAAAGATGATTCTTCTGCCACCGTTGAACAAAATGCTGCTGCTGCTTCTTCTACACCTTCTATAAGTGATGCAGGTGATGATGCTGCTGCCACCGTTGAACAAAATGCTGCTGCTGTTGCTGAACAAAATGCTGCTGCTGCTGCTGAACAAAATGCTGCTGCTGTTGCTGAACAAAATGCTGCTGCTGCTGCTGAACAAAATGCTGCTGTTGCTGCTGCTGAACAAAATGCTGCTGCTGCTGCTGCTGAACAAAATGCTGCTGCTGCTGCTGCTGCTGCCACCGCTGAAAAAGAACGACTTGCTGCTGCTTCTTCTACACCTTCTGTAAGTGATGCAGGTGATGCAGGTGATGATGCTCCTTCTGAAGTTTTAGATGCGTATGAACTTGACATGAAACGTGTTTTAACTAGAACACAAAATGCGGAAAAAGCTTTACTTAAACTAATAAAAGAATATCAAGAAAAGAAGAAAGAGAAAAAAAAGGTGGAAGAGGTGGCGGCGAAGGCGGCAGCAGCTACGGCAGCAGCTACGGCAGAGGCGGCGGCAGTTACGGCAGCAGTTACGGCAGAGGCGGCGGCGAAGGCGGCAGCAGTTACGGCAGCAGGTACGGCGGCGGGTACGGCGGCGGGTACAGATCTGGCGGGTGCAGAGCTGGCGGTGGCGGGTACAAAGGCGGCAGTTACAGATCTGGCGGGTGCAGAGCTGGCGGTGGCGGGTACAAAGGCGGCAGTTACGGCAGAGGGTACAGAGTTGGCGGCGGGTGCAGAGTTGGCGGCGGGTGCAGACACGGCAGTGATAACAACTGCAAACCCGGAGGTTGGTGGTGGCAAAAAAAAATTAAAAAGAAAAAAAACTCATTACAAAAAATTTCATTCGAATACGTCATTGAAACGAAAACATAAAACAAACAAAATTTCTGACAATAATTAAAACGAAAGAAAAATCAAGAAGAAGTTGAAAATATATTTAAAAGCTGGTCAATGTATGTTGTTTTATTTGATAACAACTTGCATACGCTGTCCGATATTGCAAAAGATAGTTCCACTTTGCAAAATTCTTTCGAAAACTGAACACCATATTTGCACAGTATTTTATTAATTATTATCATATCTTCTGCATCTAAAAATTTATAATTATTTTTTCCAAAATGCATTTCCGAGTATGATGAAATAATTTCAACCAATTCTTTTTTTGATTCTGATGTTAAAATATCTTTTGGTTCAATCAAATTATCTACCATACAATTAGCGACGCCGATATGATTTTTTTCATATAAATTATGAAATAAACTATATATTACATTTTGCAATTCTCTCGTCAACGTTCCAATGATTCCAAAATCTATTATTCCAAGTTTGTAAGTGTATGGTGTGCCGTCGTCGTCGTCGTCATCGTCGTCGTCGTCGTCATCATCAGAACGAACAAGTTTGACTTTATCTTCTTTCAAAAAAAATACATTTCCAGGATGAAAATCTCCGTGATAAATTGCATCATAAAATACACTTTTAAAATTAAATTTTGCCAATAGTAACGCGTATATATCTTTATCATCTGCATCAATTTGGGTAATCGTTTTACCAAATATGCGCTCCATTACGATTACATTAGGAATTTTGCTTGTAATATCGGAATAAACTTTCGGTATTTTAATGTAATCAAGACCCGGTTTGTTCCACTTGGAATAAAATAATTCAATATTTTGAACCTCCTTTTCAAATGAAAGTTGGTCAACAACGCTTTGTTTATTTTCACTGTATATTTCGTGCACATTTAAATTTTTAATATGAGGAATAAATTTTGAAGTATAAATCAAGTGATTCATATGAAATATTGCATTTTGAATTTTATTATCAATTCCAACGCGCTTACATTTAATAATAACCGGTTTGTCATGCATAGTTCCTTCAAAAATAAGCGAAATCGTTCCCGATTTTATTGGAATAAATGGTCTTTTTATCGAAACTGAAAAATCAGTTATCAATAATTCAAGTGTATGGAAGTCAATTTCGGAAGAAGAATATGGCACATTGTCGGTAAATGACGTGAGAAACGACGAGAGTTCGTGTGTTAATAATGGAGACTTTATTGTGCAGACTGCCTGAAAAAATTTAACATAAAAAACATTCTCTCTTGATAGTCTTGAAGCCAGTTGTTTAATGTAATCATTATACTCTGTACGTCCCAATTTGTGTTGAAGAGTTTCTGTAGTTAAAATGAAAATGGCAGATGAATAGGATTTTATTATTCGAAATGCATTGACAACATTTGTTTTAATATTTTTAAACATGAAATAAAAGATTAAATATAATATACAAACTATATTTAATTATGTCATTCTTTCTGTAAATACTTTTAATCTACAAAACATTTTTTTTATCATTAATGCGACCGAATTTTCCATATAAATTGGAGATTCGTTTTTATTATCGCCATTATTATTGTCATTGTCTTTTAAACTAAATGTAAAATCAAAATGCAATTCATGATTTGAAATGAATTGAATGGTCAGCACAGAATTATTTGTGTGTAACCGTTCATATTTTTTTGGAATTGAAATGTTGTCATCATTTTCATTACAGACGTCGACGCTATTGAAAATACAACAACAACTATGAGGCTGCTGCGGTATACAGTCGACTGTTGTTATTGTGTGCATAAATTTTGGAGCAAGACCAAATTCTTTACCAACTGATTTGAATAAAAAAACCATTTCAATACTTTTTTCATTTTCCTTAATAACTTTGAATGAGTGAATAATGTCGCGATTTAATTCATAAAGCAGTGTGTACATTTTAAATCCAACCATTGTAGAAATTGGAAATCCTTCATTGTGTACATTGAAAACAATTTTATATGTTTTATCGGCAACGTTTATCACATCTTTCAAAAGCGATACTTGGTCTTTATTGCATACCAATTTGAATGTTGAAGATGAAGAAGTCATTTACCTTTATTTTATTGTTATTGTATGTTACTGTATCAAGTAAAAAAAAATAATACTATTATACGAATAATTATAAGCTTGTGTTTATATTATGTTTATTGGATTTTTATAAATCATAATCTTTGAATTCAGTCATGAAAAGCGTAGGATAAGTGAATTCATCTTTTGACCTTTGCGCTTTCAAAAATAACGACTTGTCTCCAACCACATAAAAATTCGCCCTACACCTTGATATTGCCGTATAAACTAATTTTTTAGAATTTTCATTTGTTAAACAATGATTGTGTTCAGGAGAAACAATAAACACGATGGTTGTTGTTTGCAGTCCTTGCATTTTGTGAACGCTGCTTGCGTAAAACAGCATGAATGCATCTTGAACGTCTCCAACTGTAAGACCTTCTTCGTTTTTTCCTGTTTTATATTTGATTGTATAAGTGTATTCAATAATATTTCTTCCATACCTTTTTACTTTTGTTTCAGTTTCATGAATGGTGCCAACATCACCATTCACTCGAACATTATTCTCATCCTTGTAATCATTTTCAGTTCTTATAACTAAATCGCCCTCGTGAAAAGCATGCGTGTGCGAACCTTCAAAACGTTTCACATATAATTCTTTACCACGAGGATTTTTTAGTTTTTGAATAATTGGATTCAGAGCGAATACTCCGCCAGTTTTTTCTCTTTGAACGCACATTGTGTGAATGTCGGCTCCTTCTTGCATCATCTCCTTTTTGTATATTTTGGTAATCACTCTCTCAAAATCTTCGGGTGTTTTTGCTTCAATAAACACGGAATGTGCATTGTCGAAATCATCATAATGAACACCATTTGGCGTGTTTAATTTCTCAATAATTGCTTTCAAATTTCCTTCCTGTCGTTTTATATTTGTTAGAAAGGTCGTTTTAAAAATCTTGGAATTTATAATGGATTCAAAAGGAGTTCCTGCGCTAATCGGCGGAAGTTGTTTTACGTCTCCAATTAAAATAAGCGAACATTTAAAGCGCGCGCATGCAGACAAAAGCTTTTTAAACAAGAACAGGTCAACCATAGACGACTCATCAACAATAATGATGGTCGGTTTAAATTTATTTTTTTTATCTTTGAATGTGAAGTTGAGGGCTCGATGTAAAGTTGAAAACTTGACATTATCATTAAATCTTGAATCATATTTGCAATTATTTTTCAGGTTCTTTTGTGCTAGTCCTGTTGGAGCCATGATTGCAATAGAATTTCCCGTTTGCAATTTATAATTCATGATGCAATCAACAATTGTGGATTTCCCGGTACCCGGAGGACCAGTAATGTTGAACAGTTGCATATTGTTCAAATGACACCCGCTCTTTATTGCTTCCACCTGTTCTGGTTCGAACTTGAAGTCTTTTGTACTATTTTGTTCCATTGTATATTTTTCAATGTGGCAATCAATTGCTTCATCTTGTTTTTCTTTTTCTTCATCTACCAACATTTTTTCATCATGATAAAATAGTTTCATCACTTTATCAGATGTTTTTATTTCAAATTCAATAAATTCTTGGGTTGTAAAATAAGATGTGCTGCTGCTCCCAAATCTCTTTTCAACAATGCGCTTACTGTCGAACAATAACGACTGTGCTGCTGGTTTACCATTACGCAGTTTAAATTCTTTATTAAATTCAATTTCAAGTTGTACAGACTCGGTTTCAGTAATATACAATTTATTATTTAGTTTTCCCATAAAATAGTCATATATCCACGCATTTATTCGTTTTTCAAGCGGAGGAACAATCTTTTTTTCATTACAAATACACATGGCATTTTTATAAGATATAAACTGGTTTTCAAATGTAATGAAATCAAAAGGGTGTAAAAGTAGGTGTTGAATTGGAAAAATATTTTCTCTAGTGCTAACTTTCACATGATGAAAATATTGATACAGTTTTTTTGGTTTTACTTTACAAGTTTCAACAATATCTTTCAACATTTCTCTCATCGAGTCTACATCATGATTTACGATTCCTTTGCATTTATCACCCGTGTACGCCTTGTAATATGCATTACAAAGAGATTCAATTGGATCTATTTTTGTTATTTTTGTTGTCTTCTTTTTTTCGGCAGTATCAACAGCGGTAGAAATAATAGAAGCAACTATAGTAGCAGCAGTAGCAGCGACTTCAGATGCCGTCATTGTTGCCACATGCGCATGCCCCCCTTCCCGTGTATTATTAAACATGGAGCGAATATCGGATTTAGGATGGAGCATAGATAGATGTCAATGTGAATGCAGTGCAAACGCAATTTATAATAATTTGGATTGGATTATTATAAAATCAATTTTATATTTTATTATAGAGTAATAAATATTCAGTTGCTTGGTTTATAAAGAATGTAGATATACTGATATTCGCGCTGATTTTTTAAAAGGTCATACTGACTCAACATCATAAACCCGGCATCTTTCGCTTCACCGATAATTATTTTTTGCCCTGTCATTTTCATCGACCTGATATTCTTGCGAACTTTGCCCTGCTTATCCTTCATGGTTTCAATTATTTTAGCAGTGTCGTTGGTATTCATTCCGCCGCCTTCATTGTTTCCTTCGATTTCGAATTTGCTCTTGTAATTAAAGTTGTTGAAAACGACATCCGAGTTTGTGATGCGTGTCGGCGCAACAGATTGCGGGGATACAAGCGTAAACGGTTTTGCCGCTGGCGCAACCGGGTCAAACATGTGGCGGTTCACAAGGTGAAGAACCAGGTAACCACCCGGTTTTAGCCACTGGTAGCAGTTATAAAACAGCGTGCGCCTGTCCGAAATGTAATAAATAGAAAAATCCAACAGTAAAATTGCAGTTGCATATTCAGATGAGAAATTCATGAATTCAAGCGGGTCCCCGTGAATGAATTTACAGTCGGGATATTTTTTTGACGCGTGCTCAACCATAGCTTTAGATTTATCCAACCCAACAATATTATACCCATTACTTTTCATTGTGCCAACATAGTTTCCGGTTTTTGAACCGATTTCGATAATTACATCCTTCGACGTCGGATGTATTTCATTTATAATAACGCCAACTTCATATGTGTTGTACATTTTTTTATAAAATAAGTCATCATATATACCAACATAAAATGGGTCTTCAAATACTTCATCATCCTGTTTCAAAATAAAATTAGCTTCTTGTGTGAACCCCTCTTGTTTATTTTTGTTTATATCATAAAAAAAACTTATAAGCCATATGGTAATAATAACAATTGCTAAAAATAACATGACTGCCATCCAACAAGGCATACCATTAATTTTATCGGCAATTTGATCTACAACTCTTTTATTTTCCAGAAGCGTATTCATATTATAATCCATCGTTTAATTGGTTTACTTTTTTATTATTTTATATTTTTGTTAAAATTATTTCTATGATTTGCTATTGTATTATATTATTATTATTATTAAAATAATATAATATATTAATTTACGATTGATTGTGTTAAATATGTTGTATTTATATATTATTATTTTATAAATACAATTAAATTGTTCAATTCAGTTAAAATAAAATGTCAAAAATGGATGCTGAAATAAATGATATGAGACTTATGTCCGAATTTAAAGGAACCACGTTTTCAAAATATAAAAAATCGGATGTAAGAAGCGAGTTGATCAAGTGCATACTTGATGGTAAAATAGAACCGGCTTGTAACTGGAGTTCAGAGTTTATTTGCGCAGGTCAATATTTAGAATTGTGGGATATTATTTTAACAATGGTTGGGAAACACATTCATTTAGCAAACACGAAATTGCCGCTCTACATTGAAATGCGTTATGACGTATTTAAACAAATTATGTCCAACGGGTATGTTGGAAATGAACTTGCACTAAGAAACAATCAAAAAATCAGAAACTTATTTGCAGAAATTGTTTGCGTATTGTGTTTATCCAATAAAAAACATAGCTTTCAGCGTGTTGACATACGCAAAGATGAATATGACATAACAACGCTTTCAACGAAATTAAAAGCGCCAAATGTTGAATATGTGAACGCGGTATTTGAAAAAGAAGACCCTAAAGAATTGTTCATTGCGCTAAATGAATTCGCTTATCACATATCAGGCGACTCCAAAAATAATTTACTGGCATGTTATTGGTTGGAGTGGATTTTAGAATTTAATTCCGCATGTAAAACTAAAAAAAAAGAAGTGTGCAAATGTTCTAGGCGCGCGTCAATTCCGGTGGAAGATAAATATCAAATGGACCCTGTGTGGATTCTATGGGAAATTATAATAAAAAGTGTAAAATGCGAAACGTTTATTTTGCCAAAGAAACCAGTTGTTAACAAAATTCTTACAAGTTTATTGCATTTATATTGCATGCGTTTTACACCAGGTGCAAAAGCAAAGCGACGATACCTGTTGTATTTTGCAATTTCATTATTAACCGAGTCATATACCACTGAAAAAGAAATTATTCTCCCTCAAAATAAGGGAATGGTGGATTTAGTAGTTCAAAAAATAAACTCGGTTTATAAACAAATAAAAAAAAATGAAGTTGCTCCGGCAACAGACTACTTGATGCAAAATGTAAAGCGTAGTGACCTGGAAAAAACAATTGATAAAATTGAAAAACTTAATAGTTTTACACAATTCATTTCAAAAAAAGAATAAAAATTAATAACAAAATAAATATAACAATAAATATATAAACTAATAAATATATAAATGATTTTTAATAAAAAATTAATCCTTTTTTTTGTTTCATCTGCAGTACTATTGGTTATAGATGGGCTATATTTGTACAACATTGGAATGTCGACATTCAAGTCGAACGTTGAACTCATTCAAAAAGCGCCGTTGAAAGCGAATATCTATGGCGCGATTCTATCTTACGTGTGTGTTATAGGCGCTTTTAATTACTTTATTATATTGCAAAATAAAAGTCCTCTCGATGCATTTATACTAGGAATATTCCTGTACGGAGTGTTTGATATGACAAATATTACCATGTTTACAAATTATTCGTGGAAAACTGCAATTACTGATACATTATGGGGAGGAACGCTGTTTGCATTTTCAGCATGGGTTACATATAAATTAGTTGCAATGTTATAATCAAATAATCAAATAATCAATGTTGTAATTTATAAAAATGTAATTATAGTAATATTATAGTAAATAATAGTAAAAAATAATATTAGTAAATATTAGTAGATATAAATAACAACAAATAACAACGATGAGTTTACCGGCAGAATCGTCCCCAGCAGAATCAATAACGGCGCCATTAACTGATTCATTAAATTATTTATCAGATTCAGTGGCACCAGACGCAAGCGGCACAACAGCAGCAGCGGAAACAGATTCTGGATACAGTATTTGGTCAATCATATCAGGAATATTGATTGTGTTGATAATTTGGGTTTTAATATTTAATCTGTTTAATTTAGGCAAATTTACGGATTTGATTCAGTCTGCACTAAAATGGATTGGGTATTCTACCGGCGAAACCGTAAAAACGACTGCAAGTGTTGGCGCCGCAGGTTTAAAGGGCGGCGCAGATGTGGCATCAAATGTAGTAACCGGTAGTGTTGACATTTTACAAAAAGGTCTAAATTTAACACCGGAAGACAAGATTATAGCGCATAATCAACGACAAGCGCAAGTCACTGCGCTTGACCCTCCGCCACTCAATCCAAATACAGTAGAAACGTCTGAAGACAATGTGCTGTCCACTGGTCTTGCAAATTTAAAAAAAATGGCTCCCATGCCATCGCCTGATGATGCAACAAGTGTTACGCAAAGTGGTGGTCGTTCTAAATCTGGTTACTGTTACATTGGCGAAGACAGAGGATTCAGGAGCTGTATAAGAGTGGGCGAAAATGACCAGTGTATGTCGGGTGATATCTTTCCGACAATGGACATTTGCATTAATCCGAATTTAAGAGCGTAGAACCTCCTGCTGCTGCTGCATAGCGAGATTGATATTCTCTTAAAATGCGTTTATTACTTTTCGTTTTTCCCGCCTTTTTTAATGCTTTTGAATTTCGAATGGTTTGTTTTCGTTTTTTTATTTTTGATTCATGTGCCTGTATTGATTCTGATACAGATTCTGATACAGATGCATTAGCATGTACACTTTCTTTATTTTTTATACTTGATTTTTTAATGTTGTGATTTTTTTTCAAATCTTCTTGTTCCACGTGTTCTTGTTGTTCTTCTTGTTCTTGTTCCACGTGTTCTTGTTGTTCTTGTTCCACGCGTTCTTGTTGTTCTTGTTGTTCTTGTTCCACGCGTTCTTGTTCATCTTCTTCATCGTAACCTAGAGACATATTATTTCCCATTATTAGTTATAATGTAATTATAAATAATAATAAACATTATTTATTTCTTATTACTCGCTATTATATACGCTAAAGGTGATGAATAAAATATCAACTTATTAAAAAGAAACTTTGGGTGGAGGTCCATACACGGGCCATTTTGTTCCGCCCGATTTATATATTCTTGTTACTTTATAGTTATACAACTGCACAGATGGGTTATAACAAAGTTCTCGAACTTTACCCGGAACATTACAGTCGCTTGTAAGCGAACAGCTGACATTATTATTATTACAAACAAGAACATTTCCAACTCGTTCTAAAGAACTAGTGTTTGGATTTGTAAATGAATCTGTTTGAGTAGCCCAGCATCTTTTTCTTTCTGTTAACCAGCGATTGCTTGCAACATTTGCATATTGCTGTTTTTTCGTAATGTTACTACTATTTGACTTGTATTTCAATATTTCTGCTTTGCGTCTCTCATTTAACGTTATATAATCGGTTGAGCACGAAGGCTGTCCAGGAGAACAGTAATACACTGTATTAAACCGTGACCACAATCTCGGCGGGTTTGGATTGTACTGTGGTGATTGTGTGAAATAGTTGAAGACACAGCAACTTGTTTTACAACCATTGGCATTTGCATTTGACATTTGTATTATTATTATTTTGTATTATTATTATTTTGTATTATTATTATTTTGTATTATTATTTATAGTAATATAAATAATTTATATTATTATTATTTTGTATTATTTTGTATTTGTTATTGGTTTTGTTGATACCAGCTTGTTGATAAATAAGGTGGAATATTATTTTTCAAGCCAGATCTATTAATGCTTGTATTTGGTCCATTTGAAACCAGCGCATTTATTTGCGTTGTTCCGATGGATGAATTAAAGTATTTCAAATCTGAAATATATCCGTTGAATCCTCCGCCGCTGCAAATAAACACATCATCATAGTTTTGATTTGGAACGGCTGTCAGGTTGACGCGCTTTGTCAAACGCCCATTGATGTATACGTCCAGTGTGTTGTTTGTAAGACGGATGACAACGTTGAACCACTTATTAATTGGCATGTTAACAATTGATACAGTTGGTGTTGCAATAGCACATGCCGGTTTAATTACCGTGTCCATTACCACATTGAGCGTATTAACATTCGTTAAATAAACACCAGGTGCATTATTTGAAAAATTTTTAAAGTCTGTGGTGCAATCTATTTTTGAACCGGCACCTTTGCTAAATACGTGTTTCGATACATTATTTTCCGCCGAAGCCAGAATCGGTTTAATAAATATCCAAACAGACCATGTAAATTCCATTCCAAGAATCTGATTTGAAGAACGAATAACCGGAATAGAATTTGTAGATTTGGGGTCCTGAGAAATTTGAATTGGCATTGTTGCATCTGCCATTCCGTTGAGGAGCGTAATATCTTCGTTAGAGGCTAATAACAACGAGAGAAGTGAAATACTAATGCGTAAAAGAATAAAAAAAATAATTATTACTAATAGTAAAAATGCAGTTTTGGCGATAAATGTGTTTGATTCTAAAAAATCTTTGCTGCTAGACACACCCGATGACCCAAATGATGATGTTAATTTAGAAAAATAAGAAGAGGATGGTCCTCCCGACGACGATGATGACGAATTGTCATACGATGACAACGATGATGATGATGATGATGGATAACTAAATGACATGACTTATTTTTAAATTATATTGTTATAAATTGTATATATTATATAATACATATAAAAATATATTTTTTATAATTTCAAAAAACTGGTACTAACAACAATAAGTAATAAAAAAATTAAAGGGCTTTTTAAAAATTCCTAAAGTCTAAATTTAAAAATTCTATTTATTAATTACTAATTAATAAATAATAATAAAAATATAATATAATATAATAATGTCAAAACCGGTGATACATAAAGTAAATGGGTATACAATATTATTTATAAAATCAAAAAGTAAAACTGCGTATGTTAGCGCCATTATTGCAAATGGGTATTGCAATGAAGAAAAAACCGACATTGGAATTAATCATTTACTAGAACACGTGTTGTTGGGATCGTGGAAAAAATGTAAACAAAAATCGTGCGAACTTTATTGGATGTCGAAACCTGTATTTTATAATGGATTTACCACCATGACTCAAATGAAATATTTTATTGACGGATTGTCTCACGAGCTACCCGATATGCTCGAGTACATTATTGACATTGTAATACAACCATTAATTTTACAAAAAAGTTTAACTTCTGAAAAAAAAATTGTTGTAAATGAAATGAATCAAAGAATCAACTCACCTGATTATGGTTTTAATCAAATTGTACTGAACACACTGTATACACTACCCGGACTTCAAGAAGCAAGTAACTACTTGTTGCAAAAAAAAAATGTTGATAGTGTTTCATTGAAAGATTTAGTTGAATACCACAAACAAAATTATACTTCGTCAAATACTTATTTTGTTGTATCAGGAGACTTTAATCCAGCGCATGTTTTGAGCGTATTTGAAAATAAATTGAAAGTGGTCACATCATTGTCATCGTCATCGTCACCGGTCGTTTCTTCAAATATTCCTTCAAAAAATCCATTTTCTTACCAGTCTAAATTATTTTTTGTCCAAAATAAAACAGATGAAGCTAAAAATGGAGGGGTTGAATTCAACCTTTTTTTTCCAATGGACATTCACATGAATAATGAACTTCTTCAACAATTACTTATAACTTGTTCGATTATAGAAAAAGAATTATACAATATTCTTAGGATTCACCATAAATTGATATATTCAATATCTGTACATTATGCCACTTATTATTACGGGTCGGTTGTTGAAATCACAGGTTCTTGCACAGATACGAATATAGTAAAAATACTGAAATACATTATTGCATATTTGAGAGAGAAGAAAACAAAGCATGTGGACCAAAAATTAGTAAATAATGTTAAAAATCTTTTATTGCTTTACAGGAATAATCACATGAAAAATCCGATGGAAGTTGCGGAGTTTTATGAATCGCAATATATATTAAATCAGATGCAAGAGCGTTACAGGAGTCCTGATGCCAAACATTCGCAACAAGCACAACATACAGCTTCCGGTGCCGGTAAAGCCTGTAAAATTTATTCTGAAACGGAATTTGATAAAGCACTTGAAACCGTTAATGCAAAGCATATTCAAAAGATTATAAATATGATGGATTTTAGTTCCATCATTATCGGATACATGGGTAAAAAAAATCTTGATTTAAATCTATCTGATTTTATTTAATTCTATATTTTCATATTTTTTTATATTTTTTTATATTTTTTATATAAAAAAATTGATTTAATTATTGTTATTGTGTTGTGTGCTATAAAAATCCAGCTTATGAGCACCAGCAATAACGGCGATTCTCTCAAGAAAAAGGTCTCTATTCCTGTTGACATTGAAATACAAGACGGACGCAGTGCGTATGCGTTATCCCTGCAAATGATATTTCGGCATGTTGCCGACTTTCATATGACAGTCGTTGATGTTATTTCCGAAAAATACAATATTCCAGTGGATGATATTATGAATGCAGTCACGTCTGATTCGAGGTATAAAAATATGGTGGTTGACAAAGACCTTCACCGTCTTAGCACTCATAGCACTGTTGTTGGTGTTGATGTTGGTGTTAGGAACGAGTCGGAGCAAAAAAAAGAAGAACAACAAGAACAAGAAATGCAATTGCCCAAACCCAAACCCAAACCAACAATCATAAAAAAGATTAAAATTAAACCGAAAGTCAAGCAAATGAAAAGTCCGACAAAAAATGTTGTTGTTGTTGCCGCCGACGGAGTTGAACAATGTGATTAATTATAAACTCAAAGGCGAACACTTCTTCGTTTTATTTTTTTCGTATTTTTATTTATATTACTTTTCATTTTTTTTGATTGTTTTGATGAATGTTTTGATGAATGTTTTGATGAATGTTTTGATGAATGTTTTCTTGTTGGATTTGGATTTGATGAAGCAAAAGTAGTCCACGTCTGCGACGGTCTGTCGTGCAAATACGGTTTCAACATTTCCCACTGCATATTGCGTTCGCAGAATGCATCTTTATAAAATGGCGTCCCACACGACGACCCCCAAATTCCCATAAATTTCATTTCGCGTGCGAGGTCGCTGCTTATTACTTTTCCGTCTAATGCTCCGCGCGGCGCAAAGGGTTTAGGTCGGTCTGCTTGAGACATGAATGCGCGGTCATCCAGCTCATAATGAGAACAAACAGTTCGCGAACACATGTTTGTTTTGTTTAAATAAACATCATAGTGGTCCGATATAATTTGTTTCGCTAAATCAACGTCAATGCTGCCTCGATGTTTGCGCATTAATTGTTCTAAACGAACGCGCCTTGCTCCTTGATGTCGTCGAATGTCGTCGAAACCGCTATTAACGCTTTCCAAGTTTCTTATTCGGGGGTCATATGCCGCATTAAATCCAATAAAATAACCATTCTTTGTTCTAACAACCGGTGTATATTTCAATCCCAATTCTATTCTCAATATTTCATTCGTGTTTGTGTCTCCAAAGTACCAAGTTGATGCATAGTCACCTGAATTATTCGTTGTCAAGCATTTAACATAGTCGTCCAGCGTGTTTCCATATTGCATGGCGCGCCTCACTCTGCAACAAATCGGGTCATTGTTTTCATACGCGTTGAATCCGCCCAATGTAGTCTCCATTCCAAAAATGCCGCTGCTGCACGTAAAAAAATCAGTTCCGCTAAACACATATCCCGGACCTCCTTGAAACATCATGCGGTGTCCGTTTGACGGCGTAATGCTTATGATCAAATTATAATATTGACCAGCTAAAAAGTTATCAAACGTGTTGTGCGCACACACGATTTTACCGTCTGCTGTATATGAACCAACTGCGATAAACGCAGAACAACGGTCTTGCGCCCCTTTCCAACCGCCGCCGGTACTACCCCCTTCTTTTTTACCTGTACCTGTGCCAACGCCTTTTTCTTCTGCTCCCACATCTATTCCAAGCAACTTTTCATATTTTTCAATCAACTCGGGACTGTCGGGACTGTTGCGCGATTTCAATACTTGATTCAATGACCCATACAAGTATTCTAAACTTACAAAACAGTTCCATAATACAATAAAATCGATGGACTGTTGAGACCCGCGTGCAATGCCTTCCATTTCTTCATAAATTTCTGGATAATTCTCTTTTATTTTTGGTTTGAAAAAGTCATTTGATATTTCAATGAATGTCTCCATTGGTCTTCCAAAGTCTTCATACAAACTGTATTTCAACATGGTATGCACTTCCGCCAATTCGTTCTTGACCAATTGTCCGTGCGCGTAACCGCGATTGTAAGCAGACCCCGATATTGATACGCATATCCAACCATTCAATTCATATCTTGAACCATTCTTTATTTTTTGAACGCTCAATTTTGATTTATTTTTAATGCTTTTATTTTTATTTTTATTTTTCATATTATTTTAAAAATAATAATAACTTTGTGTATTAATATATTACATCATTATTATTATTTATTTTCTAAAACTGCGTTTATTATTTCTTTTTGAGTTATTACGTTTGAATTTACGTAACGACTTTCGTATTTTTTTAATGGGTCGTTTTACACCGCTTTACCATCGTGATATATACTCCATTCTGTAGCTATATTTTTATTTTTAATTCGCATTTCATTTTGTTCATTTTCAAAAATTTCAACATTGGACAATGTAATATTCTTTTCTTTTATATAGTCATCTAATATTTTCTTGTAAGGTATAGGATAATGGTCAGTTGTTATATATCTTTTGTTATTATTTTACTTATATATTTTATATTATCATTCAGTCGTCTGGTGGTAAACACTTTCCATCATTTTCATATTCATTGTTTACATTTAGAGTGTATTTAAATTGTATTAACCCGATTAATAAGTTACACTCATTAAAACAAGTGGTGATGTTTTGATGATAAGACAATTCAAATGTTAAATTCTTTTGTGATTTTGTTTGAGACAGCCAATACACTCTATCATATGAATTCACATTCCAATATGGCAAATACTGTGAATAATTTATATACGGGAATGGATGCGGTGGCACATTTTGAGGATATTTAAAACCAGAATACTGATATTGAGGACTGACTGGCGTATTCTGTTTCCACCAATCCTCTGTATCAACACCGTACAATGTGGAATTATTTAGATTTTCGACACTTCCTTCATATTTGTTGAAATAATTGTAACATTGCACTAGCTGATTCGTGAATGATTGTATAGAAGAATGTTGCCATGCCACTATTATGTTTTTTCCTCGTAAATGTTCATTGGTGAAAATATTTATTGCAGTTGTGGCATCATATGGTTGTGCACAATTATCATAAGAAAACATGTACACTGGAATGTTCAATAACCATGCACTTAAAGTCAATGTTTGCTGAGATCGGATTGATACATTCCCGGTGTCGTTTATGTCCATCTTCTCAAGTGGAATTACAATGGCTGTTATGGGAAAGCCATTGTATCCCAAATTATTAATAAATTTTGGAATATAAATGGAACGATAAATTCCATTGCAGTCCAAACTATAATATGTATTCTCATTTGTTGGTGTATTATAATTATCCACAGCTTTCTCAGCATGGCGAATGATGAAAATGTTGGAAGGACCCATAGGAAGATTCAAATAATTATTTGGATTTGTCAATTGTAACAAATTATTTTGAACGTACATTGGTGTAAATGATTTTTGATAGGTCTGATACACGCTGTACATAATGTCTTCATTCGTAAATGATGTACTGCTTCTCACATTGGATTTTGTCAATGTAGTTGTGGTTCCATCAGAAAATTTATTTATAGGACAACCATTCTTACATTCAGGCATAGATTGTTGAGTTTTATTCATCTTAAACAAATAATTGGGCATCGTTTATGTTCGTATATATTTTGCGTATTTTATTATATTTATATCTATAATATTTTTTCTAAATACAACAAATACAACATCGTAAAATCAAAATGAATTAAATAATTTGATAATAACACTATTAAGTATTTAAAGATTAAACGAATTAGATATTTATATTGAATAAACACATATTAAATTATTACATGTCGTCTGACAACGTTTTAACAATAAAAACCGTTCAAATCGCGCCATTTCGAACGCTAATGACGGCTTTAAAGGATATTCTTCTTGAAACGAATATTACGTTTCAAAAGGATGGCATCAGAATTATCAACATGGACAAGTCGCACACCATGTTGGCTCACTTGTATCTTGCTGCCGAGAATTTTGAAATGTATGAATGTCACAAAGATAAAATCATTATTGGCGTAAACATGTTTCATCTTTTCAAGCTTATTAATTCAATTGATAACGATGATACGCTGACAATTTACATTGAAAATAAGGACTACAATGACGGCGTTGTTTCGTATCTCGGGCTAAAGTTTGAAAACGGAGACATTAAACAATGCAAAACTCAAAAACTGCGCTTGATTGAGCCGGATCCTGAAGAACTCGTAGAACCGAATGTGATTTTTTCGTCTGTGATTAATTTGCCTTCTTCTGATTTTCAGAAAATAATTAGAGACTTGTCTTGTATTTCGGAAAAGATTGAGATAAAGTCTGTGGGAAATGAATTGATTTTTCGATGCTCGGGACAATTTGCCACTGCAGAAGTTCGGCGCGTTGAGTCCGATGACAGCATGAAATTTATTCATAAACAGGATTCAAATAAAATTATTCAGGGAGAATTCTCTCTGAAAAATCTTGGATATTTTATTAAATGCACGAATTTGTGCAACCAGATTGAAATGTACCTTGAAAATGATTTGCCGCTGGTGGTTAAATATTATGTGGCGAGTTTGGGAGAGATCAAGTTGTGCTTGTGTCCGCTACCGTCTTCATAAATCATCCGCGTCATCATTGGCAGCATCATCGTTGCTTCTTGATGGTACTAGCAATGACGAGGATTCTAGTCCCATGTATTTGTCTAAATATCTAAATATTCGCGAAATATCCAATTTGCCAATGTCATAATTATCCAGCATTTCGTGTATTTCATCTTCGCTGTATTTATATTTATCTCTCAATGACAGAAAATATGAAAACATATCTTTTTGGTCCATGGCAAGTTGCTGGCATAAATTTTGTACAAACAGCGAGTTGTTATATTCTGTGCTATACTTTGTTAGAACTTTGGTAAAACGAATTTCAGACGGGGCGCATTTTGTCTTTTTTTTAAATGGCTCGTGTTCGTGATACAGTTTATTATTATAAAACGTTTTAATTAGCGAGCTCATCTCATTGAATTGCCAAATTTGTTTCTGAAAAGTTATTCTGTCAACATAATCTGCAAAACATATGTTACTAAGAACCATTTTATAAAATCGAATTGAATCTGCTTTTTTGTATTTGGAAATGGCATCAATTACATTTTCGTGCCAAAGTAATCCAACGATTGTTCTATCGGTTTCATTAAACAGCGTCCCGTGTTGTTCAATCGGATAGTTGTGATTGAATAATTTTTGTGTGAGTTGTTTGCTGTCTTCATTGTACGTTTTAGGCTGAAAAATCATCTTGATCACATCGCTATTTAAAATATGTTCATTATCTTTATGTAATGTATTTTTTTCCATATCCTGACTGTAAATATTATAAACCGTTGTTAATTTCCTTAAATCGCCTTGTATGAAATCTAAAATATTATCATTCAAATTGGATTCAAGCGTTGGCATTAAACTAGTAACAATTTTCGACATTTGATTTTTAGTTGGAGTCTTAAGTTCAAAAGTGTGACAAACCTTCATTAATTCTTTTATTTTTTTGTCTGCATGATAATTTCCGATGCAAATAATTGGGTTGATTGTTGATTCCTCTAATTTTTGTTTTTTTGTTTTTTTAGGTCTGACTAATTTAATGAGAGATGTGATTCCGCCTTTATCCCCATTATTCATTCCATCAATTTCATCCATTACAATAACAATTCGTTTTACTTTTTTATCAAACATGGACATGATGTTACGATTTGACATGTTGTGCTTTGCAATGGTTTCAATAATGGATTTATTACGAATGTCGCCTGCGTCGTATTTAATAACGTCATAACCAATGTCATTCAACATGGATGTTACAAATGCTGTTTTACCGGAACCTGGATTTCCATAGATGTAAAATCCTTTTTTCATCTGGTTTTGCGAATCATTTTTTTGAATATGTTCAAGTATCTCTTTTATTTCCTTGTAAATTTTCTTTCTATCGAGTATATCAATCAAATCAAGTTTATCCATTGATTACAACAGTACAAATGTTTGGTGTGGTGTGGTGTATATGATTGTATGATTGTATATATTATTATTTTTATGTTTATATAACTAATAATATAACTATATAATTTTATAACATTTTATAACATTTTATAACATTTTATAACATTTTATAACATTTTATAACATTTTATAACATTTTATAACATTTTGAATACTTTTCAACAAAGTTTATCGAGTTGTTCTTTTAGTTCGCGCGGAACGCCCACAGGACTATTTTTTTCAAGTTCATTGAAAAAATCAGTCACGCGCATTTTAAAATCTTTAATCTCTTCCGGTTTGCAAGAAAACAGTTGTTTCCATTTGCGCATATCGTCGTCATTTGCATCATTCAAATATAAATCGGAAAGTGACGGGTGTTGTCCAAATGCGCTGCTTTGCTCATCTGCATTAGTGTTATGCTCTTGTTGCTGTAAAAATATCCACTTTAAAATCTTGGAATTTTCGGAAAATCCATTCCATATAAATTTATCATCCTCATCTTTTCTGAACCAATTTACCAGGTAAAATTGCGGAGGCACATTCAACTTCTTCATGAAATCAATCCAGTGCTGAAAATATTCGCAAACGTTGTAACCGATGAACGGGCGCATCGACATTGGGTCAAAACGAATGTTTCCCAGTTTCGCCTCTGAATTCGCACTCGTCTCTTCGCTTGATAGCGTGGCTCCGTAAAATATACCCTGATAAATGTCTCGCGCTTTTGACGCCAGCGGTATGCACGAACGGCGACGTCCTCCAAATATGATTGCATGAATCGGCACCAGCGCATCGTAATTTGATGCAATAATAGGACAGTTTACAATCGGGCACGTGTATCGCGCATTAGGATGTGCCGCTGGCGATACATTGGATTCGCCTTTCCAATTTGTGAATTGTGATGGCGGCGCGCGGGTGAGTCCCTCCCACCAGACATCCGTTTTTCCATCTTCATTTGTATATGTTGCGCAATTAGTAAACAAACAATTCTTTGAAAGAGACGCGATTGCGTGCGGGTTACTGTGCGTGTTCGTGCCTGGAGCAACACCGAAAAATCCATTTTCAACGCTTTGTGCGTACAACTGTCCGTTGATGGAGTGCATCCACACAATGTCATCACCCAGCGTTTCAAATGTCCAGCCTTCTTCGCATAATTCTTTGCACGGCGTAATCATTGCCAGATTTGTTTTTCCGCACGCGCTCGGAAATGACGCGAGAATGTATTTTACTTCTTTAAACGGCGGAGGTGACGTCATTTTTAACAAGAGACAATGTTCTGCAAGCCAACCTTCCCGTTTTCCCAAAACACTTGCAATGCGCAAAGCATAACATTTTTTACTCAGAATCGCATTCCCGCCGTATCCTGACCCGTATGACAACACAAATGGCGAGTCATCCGTAAAATGACAAATATACTTCATGTCGCTGCTTGCCCATTTTGCATTTTGAAAATCGCATTCGCCGACTGTGTGGATGCACGGAACAAATGTGTCGTAGTCGTCGGTCGCGTCCATTACCGCTTGCCCCGTGCGGCACATGATTTGCATATTTATACACGCATACTCGGAATCTGTTATTTGTATCCCATATTTTGCATATTTACTACCAATTGTTCCTAAACAAAATGGAATAATATACATGGTTCTTCCAACCATTACATTTCTCATGCGCGAAATCATTTCTTTAAAGCACTCGTCAACATTCCACGCGTTGTTTGTGTAACCCGCGCACGAAGATGAACAAATAAATGTGCGGGATTCCATTCTGGCAACATCTGTTGGATTTGAGAAAAATGCGTAACAATTTTCTCTCGCTGTAACGTCAACCACACTTTCACTGCACCTATTTTTCATTTTATTGATATAATAAAGCATGTCGTTATCTAATACCCATTCAACATTTGAAGGTTTTAGTATATTGGTCCACATGGTTATGGTATCATTTATATTTTTTTTAATCACCATTTTATTTTTGCTGTATATTTATATGTTTATAGATGTCTTGTTATCTTAATATCTTTTAATTATATTATTATATTCTTTGATAAATTATAATTATTAAAGAATATAATATTATCATTTTTTGCATTTCAAACTATTTGAAACGCCCGACCAGTTGAATGATGGATTACAAGTTTTTCCAAAATCGAATTTATCACACAAGTTTGGATATTGACTTATAAGGAAAGTTGCTGGTGTGCTATCAGTTTTACATCTGTTATAATCATTAGGGGACGTCCCAAAATTACAACTTAGTCCATTTGTCGAGACAGTCCAATAGTCAGGACAGTCTGAAATCGACGGCGGCCAAGAAGTGTTATACTGCGAAGTATATATGCTGTAACCAAAAAATCCCAACGTTGCAATGAATATTAGCACAGCTGTCCACAAAACAATCATTTGAAAAGTCATTTTATCAATTAAAATTAATATATTTTATATTATAAATATATTAAAATATATGTTATAAAATAATATAAAATAATATTAATTTAGATATATTAATTAAATTTTTAATATAGAATAATAGTAATAGATATATAAATGAATAATCTTCCTAAACAATTTTCAAATGGGCGCATTGATATTGAAGGACCTAGTCCAAGCGCACAGTTTGCCCTTTTTGATAAAATGCCGATATCTTCTCAGTGCACTTCATTTACGGATGCAATGACGGGAAATTGGAATGACACGCCAATGTCGTTGGCATTTTTTAGTAACAAAAATATGCAAATTATACAGAATGGAATTCGTGCCGGTGTTTATAATGAAAGTGGCGGAAAGTATGATATTGGACCACAAGACTGCGACAACCTAAAAATGATTATGCGCGCCATATATTTAGAAAGCGCAATGAACCAGCCCACAAATATTACAGAGCAAATAGCCTCATTGAATGGTCTGGTGTGCAATTGGTGCGTGCCTCGCCTGGTTAACGAGGCGCGGGCTTATATTAATTACAAGCGCGATGTCTCTAGCATGTACACGCTTATTCCTCCTCCCACTCTTTCAACTATGAAGGGAAAGACGCTGGAACTCAATCCTTGGTTTTGAAGGAACTACGTTACCCCATACCCCCATATCCCCATCCCCTCCTAACAAAAATTAATTTGGAACAGGAAATGGGCGTTGATTATTTTCAATTACAAGTGGATTAGGTAAAATAAATGGCATTCTGTTAAAGTATGAAATTTCAGGAAGTTTAACAAGTTGGGGAATGACAGCTGCTTGAGGCGTTACCATATTTGTCGAATTTATTCCAAAAAGAGCAGATTCAATGTCAATTGAATTATTAGAGAAGATTTGTCTCGGCATGTGACTTGGGGTAACACCCATCGTCGGTAGTGCGTTATTGTATGCATATCCATATTGCGAATTTTTATATTCTAAATAACCAAATATTTGACTATTTTGTTTTTGTTCTAAACAATAATCAGAAGGCGTGTTTTTATTTCGTGTGCAAGACATTTATTGGTGCTGTTTAAATACTTATTATATAATAATAAAATAATATTATTATATATTTTATTTTAATTTCTATTAGGGGAACTACGTCCCCCTATGACCCCCTCCTTTCACATAAGGGGTTAAAGGGGAGGGCTATGCCCCCTTTGAAAATGCATTCATCATATTTCTTGCTGCATCTTCTAAAATGTAACCGTGTGTAAAAAAATCAACCAAACATTTGTGGAATAAATCAAATGTGTCGAATGAAAAAAAACAAATCAACATTATAAATTCATCCATTTGAAAATCTTTGAAATTTTCATTTGCACTGCACGCTTTGCATATTTCTTTGAACTGTGGACATTCTTTTATTTTATTATGAATTAATGTTATTTCTTCGTTTATTTTATCGTCATCATATTTTTTTAAACCAAATGAGTCGAGTAATTGCATCTGATACATGATATTTTTATCTTCATCAGAATCCATCAATTTATATGTGCAGTAGAAACTTGTGTCGTACATTTTATATATTTTGTCTTTTTAAATTTACTCGAATTGTCTTTAAATTGTCTTTACGTTGATCTTTGTTTTACATGAGGCTGTGTACAGTTCTAACAAAAAACCCCATTGGATTATATTGATACAAATTTTCTAGACCAAGATGTGACAAGCCATGAACTCCTGAAGCTATTGAAAAAAGGAGAACAACGTATATTTTTTTTTCAGCAGACATATTTTCAAGATATGAAAAATTTGAAATAACAAAATACACTGCAAAAAGTATGAACATTAAATTTGCAAGATGTGCATAAAAAGATAAATTTAAGAAAACTTCAAGATTCATTTGTATAAAAATTAAATTTATAAAATATTATAGTCTATTATAAATATATGTTATATAAAAAAAATAATTCTAATATTAATCTTAATATATAAATAAATATTTTATTTCAATGGAGGAAGAAGAGAGAGAGAGAGAAAGAGATGAATCAGGAGGTCCTAAATTGCTTACTCAGAATAGTTATACAAGAAGAATAAGCGAATTACGAAAAAAAACAAATAATCCGTTATTTAAAAATGAATTAATTCGCGAATTATCTGAATCAAGCGACATGAAAAGATTTCTTGATAGTAAAGGCTTAATATTTGAAACATTGTCTAATTTTACACATGGTGGTTTTATAAACAAATACACTCAGAATGAACTGTATGAGCGCATTGGTCCATTATGCGGAAGTGGTCCACTTGCTGTCGGGAAACGTTATAGGGCGAATGCGCTCGATGACGCAATTTTTTCAATGAACTCCAAATTTGATATTTTATTTTTACAAAATAAAAGTGATGACAATGTGTTGGGGTTTGTAATTGCAGAACTGGGAGAGTGTGCGAGAGAACCAAACGTGTATGCAGTAAACTTAATTTGTTCTCAAAGCGGTTTAGGCAAACTTTTACTTGGAGCGTGTTTGTATTGTATTAAATTTAATGATAATGTTTCAGACAAAAAATGCATATTAGAGCTGGCACATGCGTATAAAAACACAGCAGGTTTTTTCATGTATACCAAGTTGGGTTTCAATTTAGATGATTCGTTAATTGGAAAAGAGGGTGAGTGTTTTTTTGATTACCTTCATATACCAATGTCTGTTATGCTAAATGATGATAAATTTACGCAACAGTATTTTGTTGATATGATGTTGCGCTCTGATTTCAAACAGGCGGATGTAAATGACCCTACCGGAATATATGAACTGGGCTTACCCAAAAAGGAATCCGAAGATGGCGGGAAAAGTTCAGCCTTACAAACAGAAATGGTAAAACTTGCAAACATTGTGCGTAAAATAAAAGTATTTGGAACATCCATAGAATTTCCACAAGACGAGTGGGAAATTATTAAAGAGTTGCCGTTTGCAAAAAAACGCATTTTTATAAACAAACCACGTTCACAACCAAATTTTAGTAAAAAATTAACTGCAAAACCAGAATTAGCAGAGCCTTTATTGGATGAAGTAGTCCGCGAATTCGATAAACTTAAACGGCATTACATGAGAAGTAAGGGTATGGATGTTCCTCCCACTCCAACAGCTCAGTTGGAAATAATGCCAGAAGAGGAACTTAATTTAGATGAGACAGTTTCTGCCGCTCCTGCTGAAACCCGGAAAAAAACCACCCAGAAAGAACTTATTACAATGAGCATGCTGCCTCGAAGAACAACCAGAAAAACCACGTCAAAACACAGGACGCCCACTTCAAAACACAGGACGCCCACTTCAAAACACAGGACACCGTCAAAAAAGACGCCCACGCCCACTTCAAAACGCAGGAGAACACCTTCAAAACACAGGACACCTACAAGAACTTATAATACTCGTAAAAGAACACAAGCACAAGCAACACATGCCGGACTTGATTAAATTAATAATAAAGATAAATACATAGATACAATTAAATATTAAGTATTAAGAATAACAAAATGTTTCTTCAATTGTTTAAAGGTCAACAAGGAGTTCAAGCTTTTGCAAAAAAAATTCATACACAAATGTGTCTTGCTTCACTGTTTCGCCAACAGCAGCATCGTAAAGTTGAAAACGAATGGAACGATGACGATGATGAACAAAGACAAATATTTCATGAAGAAGAGAAAAATAGGGGACATGCTGTCCCCTCTGACCCCTTGCCCGCATTTGAAGGGAGGGGTCATAGGGGAACCTGTTCGGGGTTAGTTCATTGCAACCACGAAACTAAACCAGATACATACATCATACAATATGAAGGAGGTATCGGACTAATTTCAAGATAATTATAATTATAGCAGAGAGAAATATGATAATAATAATTACACATTTTTTTGAAATATAATAAATAATAATAATAAATACAATTCAATATTATTATTTATTATATTTGTTTATATTTGTCAAATATTTATTAAAGTATGGATTCTCAAACCAGCATCGAACTGAAAGAATTAACAGACAGAATTGAAGTCATAGAGAGAAAACTTGATTTGATACTACTCAAATTGGATGGAAGTGTAATTAAAAATTGTGATAAAATGGGAACTCACATTGATTTCGTAAATAGTGTTTATACCACAGTAAAAGTTCCATTGAATTATATCTCAAATAAAATACAAAAAATCATAAATCCATCGAGTTTACAGCATGAATTACCTCTAATACATAATTATAATGGAAATGAAATTGAAAATGTCTAATAATTTATTAATTTTTATAATTTATCTCTCTTATTTTTAAAATTAAATCCTGTCGATTATCTAAACATTTAAACACCATACATCTTTCCAATACCAGTTTGCTTTTATTTTAAATAAATCTAAATTTTCATAGTATTCAACTATTCTCATAGTACCAGTGTTATAATAATCAGTAGGTCCTGTATAATTCCAACCATCATAGTTGTCTAAAATAATATTATTTACATCATTCTTAAAAATAATATCTTCGTGACAAACCGACTGCGTTTTTAATAACATCATTTTAGATTCGTCCGTATTTTTTATTGATAAATCTGTTTGAAATGAGTTGATTATTTTTTGTGAATATATACCAATATTCATTGAGAAAATTTTATTAATCCTTATAGATGAAACATTTGTCAAATCTATTGATTTTATTTTCTTATAAAATTTTTTACCAACTTTGCATGTATCGTGCAAATATACATAATACGCATCTACATCATGACTATATAATTCCATCAAGGTTGTTAATCCTGTTAAATCGAGATTATTAAAATTGCACTTGATGTAAGTGATATTTTCATGTTGTGAAATATCATAACAATCAGTATTTGCATAGTATCCACCAATAACAATGATTATTTCATATTCATTGTATTCTTCACACGATTTCATGCTTTCTAATAAATGGTTTAATGCAACATTACCTTTATCATTCGAATTTATGACAATTTTCATTTTTATTATATTTTTATTATATTTTTATTTATATTTATTTTTATTTATATTTATTTTTATTAAATAATATTAATTATTGATTATAATTTATCTCTCTTTATCTAAAAATGTCTAACAATAAATTATAAATTATAAATTGATTTTTTTTTCATTAACTTTTAAATTGACAGTACCAGTACACCCAATACAAAGCACACGAAAATGCAGCAACAAGGACAAGAAAGACAACAAGAAAATCATAATGGCAACAACAACAACAGCAACCATGTAACTTTGGATTTGCGCGTCTCATGCAACACGTTTTGGAAATATGAAATGAAGTTGAATATAAACCGCGACGATTATGTTGAACCAAATGAGAATGACATTGTGAATGGTGGCGATCGCGGTGGCGGCGCTGCCGCTAGTTGTTTCAACAGTGACAACAAAAAAACTCGCACGTTTTCAAGACTCGAGAGATTTATGTGCGACGCAATGATTGCACACATTCACGAAGATTTGGCACTGAACGGACAAGAAGAACTCATTGAAAAACTGTGCGACATTTCGAGCAAGTTTCACATTCACGGACACACCACAAGGTCGCTCCTTTACCATCAGTCGAATGCTCCGCATGCCGATCACGGCGGGTTGATTTACATTTGCACGCATTGTTAAAATGTAAATATTGAATTAATTGTTAATTAGAAGATGTTATGATGTTATTAGAATATGTATTTTTTTTCACCTGCGCCGCCTCGAACTCCTAAATTTTCGAGATTTACGACCTCTATATCCTTTAGTTCTGCGTCCTTTAAAATTTTGCTGGGCTGCTAAAAGAGTAATTGGGACTGCTGCTTCGTTGATGAACGCTCCAAGTTCTAGTATTCCTCCTCGCTGTTTGGATTTAGATTTGGACCTATATTTTTTTGCAGTTTTACTTTTTTTTTTGCGACCACCAATCATCGGATTTTGATTTTTTAAAGCTGCAAGGTCATAATTTTGTTTAACGTACAAATTGTGCGCAGTTTTTGCAAGCGAACTTCCCGACTTGTCAAACGAGTCGCTATTTGACAACGACACTGGATTCAAACCGGGCAGAGCTCCACCGCTCTGGCACTTTTTACATTTTTTTTTTCTTCTTCCGCCGCCAGTTGTTCCAGCAACACCTAGTCCATTATCACATGCAGTACAACTCATTCTATTATTGTTATATATAGTGTGTATATAAAATAATATTAATTAAATTAAATAATATTTAATAATTTCATAATTTTTGAAATATTATTAAATAATGTTGTAAAAAACTATGAAATATAATTGTTACGCAATAATAATATAAATATTCCTAAAATTAAAAAGAAACTTATTAATAAAAATAAAACTGATAAATATATGTATGGATATATTTCTTGAAGAATCAATTGTATAATTGGTTTGAAAAGGTGTTTTAATTCTTGTTTTACATCTTCTCTTTTTATAATGTCTAAACAATAGTCTATTGCTTTATTTTTTACTTGATTTGATTTCAACATTAATTTTACTTATACAGCATACTATAATTCACAGCATGTAACTAATTGAATTGAATACGATGATGACTTAATGTTTTATTATTTTATTATTTTAATTATAAAAAAGAATAAAAACGAATTAAACATAAATTAATATAATTCATTATAACATTATAAAAATTATTCATATGGAAGAGACAATATTATCTTATGATGATAAAAATATTGATTTTTCAAATATTGGATTGTGCATTCCTTCAAGTATTCACGGTGGGTCATATTTTACGAAACTGCAGTATTGTAAAAACCCGCTATACATGCAATCTCCCATCTGCATTTCGAAACAGGGAATAGTGCATTCTGGAAAAAAAACATACATTGACTTGGTATTTACAAGTGAAAAAGATGGAGATTTCATATCATTTTTGGAGAATTTGGAAAAAAGGAGCATTGAGATTTTTTATGAAAAGAGGCACGTGTGGTTTACAGATGACTTGGAAAAAACAGATATTGAAACAGCATTTGCCTCAATGGTAAAATCTTATAAAAATGGAACAAGTCACACATTGAGAGTGAATATAAATAGTGGTAACAGTTCCAATTCAAAATTCAACAACATTGGCGGGGTTCAATCTTGTTTCATATTTGATGAAGAAAATAATGTGCTGTCTTTTGACAGCGTAAAACCGGAAACTTTATTAATAACAATTATTGATTTTGAAGGAATAAAATTTACATCTAAAAGCTTTCAGTTTGAAATAAATGCTAGGCAAATGTTGATTATTAATGAAAAACCAATGTTCAAAGCATGTCTGATAAAGCAAAAAAAACAAGAGCATAATCAAGTCGATAACTGTGTTGAACAAGAACAAGAACAAGAACAACAGTGCATCCAAGTCGCCACCGATGCTGACACAAATGCAACTGCAACAAGTGCAGATGATGCAGTCGTTGTTGTTTCCGTTTCAACAAAAGAAAACGTTATTGAATCATCACAACCATTGCCGCCACCGAACCATTTAGAAACTTTAGAACATGTTGAAATTGTAGAGTCTGTGCAATTAGAACCGCATTTAGAAGAATTGTCATCGTTGTCATCGTCTGTTGTAAAAAAAAATGATAATGATGGCGCTGACAATTGTAATAGCGGAGAATTAATAGAAGTAACTTTAGATTTAGAGAAAGATGACCAGAAAAATTTGGAATTAGTATTAAAAACCCCAGATGATGTATATTATAAAATGTATAAAGACGCGAAAGAAAAAGCAAAAGCTGCAAAAAATATTGCAATCGAAGCATATTTAGCTGCTGAAGAAATAAAACAAACTTATAATTTAAATAATATAGACAGTAGTGATAGCGATGATAGTGACGATAGCAGCAATGATAATGACAATGGACAATGAATGAAAATAATATAAAAAATGTGAAAAATAAATAGATTAGATTTAGTTGTTTTTTTTTAATTGTAGTTGTTTAGAACAAATGAACGCTTTTAATTATTATTATTATTTATATTTATAATAATTATAAAAAAATATTTTATCATTTATTTTATATAATAATAGTTTATATAATAGAAACGATGTTTCCAAAAATGCAACAGTATGTAAAAAGCCACCAGGTGCTAACAATTTTGGCGTCTCTCGTGTTAATTTATGCAATATATAATTATTCAGGTACAAAATCAATGTTTCCTGAATACATGAGCACAAGCTCAAGCAAAAAAGGTAGAGGAGTAGGAGCAGGAAATGGCTCTGAGGGTAAACCTCCGGCGCCTGTAGATGACAGTTCTATTTATAACCAGCTTAATTCTACCGACGGTTCTTACATGATGGGGCTCCCTCCCAACTGTTCCGGTCAAGCAAATCTTAATCCAGGAGACCTTTTGCCCAAAGACAACAACAGTTCGTGGAACATGAAGCCAATGGGTTCGGGCGATTTTCTGGGTGTTAATCTTTTGAGTGCGGGTTACTTGATTGGAGTTGACACCATTGGCAGCTCTTTGCGCAATGCGAATTTGCAAGTTCGTTCCGAGCCTCCCAATCCTCAACTTCAGGTCAGCCCCTGGATGAATACTACGATTGAACCTGATCCCTTCCGCGCTCCTCTTGAAATCGGCTGCGGACCCAAGACGTGCAACTCATAAACAAAACAAAATTAAATAAACCAAATAAAAAATATAAATAATAAACGTTTAGGCGAGTATTATTTATATAATGTAGGGTAAAATGTGTTCGTCATCATCATCTTCTGCGCGATCTTTGTTTTTTACTATTTTCACATCAACGTGATGACAACATCCGCAATTGTCCATATTTGCCCAGTATACTTTTCTTCCTTGTACGCCACCGTCATAGTCCAGTGCCCAACGACCAGACAAGATACTATTTTGAAGCGATGACGATTTTTTGAAGACCTTTGATAATGATGGTAAAATGAATATTTTGTGCAGAATCTTTGCCATTGTCGACTCCTTAAATGCAGAGATACAAAATGAATTATTACACTTATTATTTTCAATTTATAATTAATTATTTATCATCAGGTTCAACAGTTCCCATATGAACTAATGTAAAGAGTCCTGAACATCCTGGACAAAAGTAAACTTTATGCTTGAAATATGTTTCTCCTGTTGGTCTCCAATTCTTTACATTGTTGATTGCACATTCACAGCGTGGTGGCTTCATGCTTGTATTTAACGCTAAGTACAATATATTATGGTTATATATTTATCAATTTTTTTATAAATTGAATTACAAACATATTAAATATATACTGCTCATTATTATATATATTCCAATCATCACATGAATCAACAAACACCACCAGTCAATTATTTGAATTTGGAACAAGATGGAATGAATAAAGTTGAAGAATTATTCAAAACAAATAATGTCACTGATAATTCTCTACTGAATATTATAAATGAAGGAAACGATGAATTCAAAAGTGTAAATGGGAGAAATATGACGTACAGCGAAATGCGATCAATGTTTGGATAAATGTAGATAGATGATCAGATAAGTATTTGAATATTCAGTGTAGCGTAGCGTATAAAACACATCGCAAGATGATATCTTGACGGTGTGTTTTTTTGTATTTTGTTTTAGTTTTTTTTACTTTTTGTATTTCGTTTGACTTTTACCTTTGGATTTCGTTTGACTTTTACCTTTGGATTTCGTTTGACTTTTACCTTTGGATTTCGTTTGACTTTTACTTTTGGATTTCATTTTACCTTTACCTTTGGGTTTAGATGTATATTTTTTTGTTTTATTACCACCAAGTGGAATTAGTGGAATATGAATATCTGATGCTGTTGGCGGTGGTGCTGCCGCCGGTCTTGATCTTTCAAAATTGTTATATAAATCATATAGATTGGCGTGCTGATATTGTTTTGTTGTTTGGATTAATGTTACACGATCTGGACATTCTTGAGTTAAATAATCGTAAATTGCTTGATATTCTGATTCATAAGCTCTCAATATTGTTCTCATTTTTGACCGCGATACTACAGGCTTTAGAATACATGCAACTATGTCCAGGTAACATATATGTAAACTTTGTCTTAAAACACGAGCTTGATTGTAAACAATACAACCCATACCCAATAACCGCCCTAAAAGAGTGTTCAATCTAGTAATATCATTTTCAACAGGACCCAATATGTATTCATAATCTGTAAAAATACGAAGTTGTTTTTTATATCCCTCAATCGTAACTTCTGTTATAAAATAACCCTCCCCTCTGATATTTTTTGCATTTGTTGGATCTAAATTCTCAAATAAAAAAATAATTCTTTTAAGATTACTATGACGACTACTATCATCACTGCCATTTAACATAGTGTACAAATTTATAATTCTTTTTGCAATGGCATCTTGTAATTGCACACCAGTATAATCTCCATATTTTTGGTCATCTCTAAATTCATATGCAAGTTGTCTATCATTTTCGCTTTCTTGTGCTTCTTCCATAAACGAATAATATATTATTATATATAATACGATATATAAATTATAATGTTTTAATAAAACCGTTTAAATAAAACTTTAACTTTATATTTTTTATCTTTATTTTCCTTTATTTTCGGTTTTTGTTCCAGAATAAGAAGTATTTGAATATTAGGTGTAGCGTATCGTATAAAACACGTCGCAAGATGTTATCTTGACGGTGTGTTTTTTGTATTTTGTTTTGGTTTTTTTACTTTTTGTATTTTGCTTTATTTTTTCGTCTTTGACCCCCCTTACCGATGATAGAGGGGGTTAAAGGGGTGATGCCCACCTTATTTAGGAAGATGCGACAGGAGCAGCAGCAGCGGCGGCAGCAGCGGCAGCCTGAAGAGCAGCAGACTTGGCAAAGTGGGGAGACATGTAACGCTGAAGATTAAAATAAGTGAGCTCATCTCCCTTCTTCAGCTTGAGAAGAGAAGTCAGCTTCTTGTCGGGATTAATCTTGCGACCATTCTCCTTGTCCTGCAGGTTGTTGGTGCGAATGTACTTGTTGATCTCGCGAGTCACTTCAGTGCGAGCCATCTCAGAACCCTCTGGCTTGCCAAGAAATCCGGCAAGCTCATTGGAAATGAGAGTGGGCTTCACAAAACCAGAAGGTGCGCGATTGCCAGTCTTGCGCTTCTTCTTTTGAGATGCCTTCTGAGCATTCTTCAGCTCGCGCACAGTCTGGCGCTCAAGAAGACGAAACTCACTGCGAAGAGTGTTCCATGTGGCATGAGCAGCCTGAAGCTTGCTAGAATAGTCAGAGTACAAACTCAAAAGAGCAGATGAAGAATCCACAACAGATGCGGGAGCGTCAGAAGAAGAAGAAGTAACAACGTTGACAGGAGCGGCAGAACTCAAAGATGATGAATCAGATGACTCGGCGGCGGCGGAGGCAACAGATTTAGGCTTGGGAAGCCTCTTCATTTTAGATGCGCCTTCAGAAGAAGACGAAACAGCGGGAACGGCGGAAACAGCGGCGGCGGAAGAATCAGCCGAAGAGGTAGTAGTGGAAGTCTTAGTCTTAACCATTGGATTGATTATACTCATATTAGCAGTGTCTTTCTAAGTATCTTTTGACATATATTATATATTATATTATATATTAAATGTGTGTTCAAATATTTGATTTGACCCACGACGTAATGTCATTCAATGAACATTTATTATAATCTAATTTAAATGTTTTAAGAGAAATGAATTTTGGTTTTTTCATTTTAGCCGTTTTATAAAAAATATAGTTTCCATAGTTACCTTTTCGAATGCTTATGTCATCATTAACTATTCGAATTATATCCGTTACATCTCCAATGGTGGTGGTGGCAACACCATCTATTCTGGCGGAATCATTTGAATCATTTTCAATATGACGAATGACTTCTTCGAGAGAAATGTCAGAAATGTTTTTACCGCATTTGAAAGATTTTCTATTTTCTCCATTTTTTCCCCATACCACATATATTCCAAATCGTCCATTCTTTAAAATCACATTCAAGCCACCATAGGTTCCAACAATTCGTTCTAAAGAAGAGTCTTCAACAATAATGTCAGAGAGATTTGTATATTTACCCGTTTTTAAATCATCAAAAATTATTCCCGGTTTTACTTTTTTGAATATTATATTTTCATTTTCTCCAGAATTAAAACTGTCATTTAAATACTTATCGAAAGCTTCTTCGCCTTTAGAAAACGGTTTATCGGAATATATTACAACCGGACCGTGTTTACCAATTATAAAAATGTGATAGTCGTCTATTCTGTATTGTGTTTCATCCTTTTTTAATTTTTTAATTTGATTTATACATTCTTCAATCTCTCCAACACATTCATCACAAACTATTTTTAATTCATGCATCGGATCGCCGCCACTTTTTACAGGAGGAACAGCAATGTCATCCAAACGCATTTCCATGTGTTTCGTGTAATCATATGAAAACAAAATAGGAAAATGACTTGTTAGAAATTCTAAAACACTTTTTCCAATCGGAGTAATAATTAATTTATTCTTTTCATTTCCAACTTCTCTCCAGCTTTTTGTTTTAGAAACTATTTTATCAACCAAAGTATACTCATCATATTCTATCCGCTTTCCCACCACGTTTTGTTTCTTTACATATTCGCGTTCCACGATTTTTTCAATGATTGTTGAATATGTTGATGGTCGTCCGATTTCTCTTTCTTCCAGCTCCTGTATTAATCGAGCTTCTGTATAGTGCGCCCCGACATGTGACGTGATAGTAATGCTTGTTTCTATTTTATTGTAAGGAATTATCGAGTTCTCTCGAATATTGTGCAAATAATCCATCATTGTATGGTGGCGCTGCTGTTCTGGCGTAAACCCTTGCACTGCTTTCCATCCTAAAAAAACAGGTTTTTGACATGCAAACTTGTACGTGTGCTCGGTTCCAGTTCCAGTTCCAGTTATAACATTTATTTTTGCAACCATTGGTAAAAACGTATAGTCCGACATGCAATTTTCTAGTGCATTTTTCCAAATAAGTTTATACATTTTTTGTTCTAGCGCATGATAATCATTGGTCAATGAAATGCGAGTAATATCAGTCGGTCGAATAGCTTCGTGTGCGTCTATGCCAACTTTGGCAACGCCCTTGTCGTCGTCACATTTAATATACTTCTCTCCCCATTTTTCCCGCACATAATTATTTGCCTCACCTACAAATTCTGCACTATAACTTTTGCCCGTTGTGCGAATGTATGTAATGCAGCCGCTCTCATAAAGCGTTTGACAAATCTGCATCGTTTCGCTGGGAGACATCGATAACTCGTTGCTGGCTGTTTGTTGTAGTCGACTGGTTGAAAATGGCAACGGTGGCGACAAACGGTGTACATCTGTATCCTTGTCGACACACATGAAAACATGGCGAGATGAAATGGAGTTGCGCAGGAATGTTTCTAGTTCCAGCTCACGTTCACCTTCTTCCTCTAAAAAAAATGATTTGAATCTTTTTTCTAGAGAGAAGGGGATATTTAATTTTGTAAAATAACCGCACACTGCATATTCAAATCCATTTTCATTTGATTTATTATTTTCATTTATTAATAATCTATTTTCAATTTCTCTCTGATTATCGTAAACAAGACGCAGCGCAGGTGTCTGACAGCGCCCCGCTGACAACCCCGTCGATGAAATATGTTTCCAAATGAATGGAGAGATTTTATAACCAATAAATAAATCTAAAATTTGTCTGGCGTGTGCTGACGTAACAATATTCATATTCACATTTCTTGGAGTAACCATTGCCTTTTCTAGCGCATCTTTTGTTATTTCGTGAAAAACAATTCTCTCTGTTGTATCAATCGGCAAATGAAACATGTCGCATATGTGCCACGCAATTGATTCGCCCTCGCGATCATCATCCGTTGCCACAATAATACGAGTCGCCATTTTTATTTCTGATGAAATTCTCGTAATTTGTGCCCGTTTTGAATCCATCACTGTGAATTTCAGTTTATAGTTTTTACTCACATCTATGGCACTTAACCCGTCTAAGTAACGCATGTGCCCACACGTTGCAACGCACCGGTACCCATCTCCTAAATATTTCATAATGGTTGCACACTTTGAAGGAGACTCGACAATTAAAAGTGTCATATTTGATCGAAGAGGAAACATTTTACATTTACCGGCTTTTTTTACAGAGCTTTTATTTTTTTGAAATGACGGCATTTTACAGGAGATGAGTGAATAGCATATAATATTATATAGAATGTCCTTTTAACTACTTTCATAAACATAAAAAAAAGTGTTAGTATTTTTATTTTCTTTTATTTCAACGCGCGCTTATATATAATTGTTTTATTATTGTAACACACACACACAAGTTGCAGTAAACATCTAAGCCGCCTTCTTGATAATCTTCTTCTTTGGCGCATCAGCGGAAGCAACAGATTGAGGTTGAACAGGAGGAGCAGCCACAGGAAGAGACGGCATGCGAGCCAGAAGACCACCATCATCCTCCTCATCGCTTTCACCATCATCTGAATCCACAGTCTCTGTCACAGGAGCAGATGAAGGCACGTCATCATCATCACAAAACTGCTGCGTCTCTTGCTGCTGCTGCTGCTGCTTGTCAGCTTCGGATTGAAGCCTCACACTCTCAGAAGGAGTCAATGACAAATGGCACCTTCCGCGCATCGAAAGCTTTGGCTGCACAATTCCCTGAACCAGACGCCATGTCACTCCAAATTTGCCATTTGCAAACCAGAGACCGCCGCACTGAATCATTGTCACAACATGCGACTGCTTTGTAATAAAGTCCTTTGGAGAAACAGCAGGATTTGAAGAAGGAAACAGACACACCTTGTTTCCATCGTAAACCTCAACCCCCTCCCACTTGTTGTTCCAAAAAGGGACCTTGATTTTCATGGTGGGCGCCTTTGACGTGTCCTTCTCACAAGTAGTCTTGTCAACGGGATACTTCAGGACAGGTGTAAAGAGCGCATCAATAGCATCGGGTGTCATCTTTGGCTTTGCAAACCAATCCTTCGAGTTGGCAAGTGCATCCGCCTTGAGCTTTTTTTCAAATGCAGTCATTGCTTGCAAAAACGCATTCGAGTCGGCTTTGGATTCAGCTGATTGATGATACTCTTCGCTTGGAAACTGAAGTGCCATGTCATACGATACCTTTTTCGTCTTTTCATCGACGAATTCTTGGATTCCCCACGTCAAGAGAAGGGGCGTTCCCACATACAATGACTGACCTGTGTGAGCATTGACAACACCAACACTCTTTCCACCACTTGAATTGATTTTTAACTTTGTATATTTGATATCAGTATCAGGACGAAATGAAACACCCTGAATAATAGGAATAGGAGCTGCTGCGGTTGCGGTTGCGGTTGCCATATTGATTGTTGGTTGGTTGTAAGTTTGTGCTAGGAAGCTGAAGAATGTAAGTATACATTTCAAATTTTCAATTTATATTTTTATTCGGATAAATCAAAAAATAAAAAAAATAATAAAAGAAAAAACGTGTAAAAAATAGTAAAAAACGTGTAAAAAATAGTAAAACGTGTAAAAATCTAATTTAGGAATAGGAATAAATATAAATGAATAAATATTAAATATATTAATATACATACAACATATATATACAAAACAAATCAAAACAAAAAATAAAATGTTCAATAACACCCATTCAGACCACCAGTTAATACAACGTCAGCAAACGTTCATGCTTGACCGCAAGCTTGTTTCTGTGTGCTCAGAAGACAGGGACCAGTGTCAATGGAAAAATCGCGCACATTTTGAAATCACGTTGCCTCAACAACTTTTAAATGTTGAAACCATTCGCCTTGTTGAATGTAATTTCCCATCAAATAATTACACCTTTAAAAATAGTTACTATAATACTAAATTTTTATTTAAAATTGCGAGTCATCCAAATTACATCACATTGACAATAAATGAAGGATTTTACACACCCAAACAATTAGCATTTGAATTGAGAAATAAAATGAATTATTATACAACGGTTGCACTTGGAATAACTGTTCCACCCAACCCCCCATATAATCAGTTTATTGTCGTATATAACGAAGTAACTCAAAAACTACAATTTGGAAATAATTTCGAGCCATTTGAGTTAAACTTTGACGCAGTCATATCATACGATGTTTCATGCGCACAGCCAACTACACCCGTGTGTCAAAACGGCAAATGGGGTCTTCCTTATTATTTAGGATTTGAAAAAAAAGCGTACAATTCGTCTGAAATAGTAAAGACGCAAGCTATATCATTGTCGGACCCATCTTTTAATAATTTAACTTATTTCAATATTGCAGATACTGCAAACTATTACTGGCTTGGAACTGGTGGACCATACCATTTTTGCAACGCACCCAATAAAATAAACGTAATTGGAGAAACTAATTTTTACATGGAACTTGACAAGTGCAATCAAGCCGATGAGCTCAAACCTTATCCGCTAAATACAAACGGAACGTTTAATAACTCATACAATGGAATTGTAAATTCATTTTTTGCCAAAATACCGATACTAGGATGTCCCAACACGCAGTATTTTGATTCTCGAAATGGACTTATTCAAAATCTTACCACGTTTTTTCCCCCACTTGAACGTCTTGGTAAAATAAAAGTGAAATTCAGATACCACGACGGCACACTTGTAGATTTTAGCAACGACTTCAGCTTTACTCTCGCATTTGATTGTTATCGTGATGAAATGGCTCGGACGCTTTCACTGCGCACTCCGGCACAATACAGACTATAAGTGTGTAAGGGAACTACGTTCCCCTACGACCCCTCCTTCTTCAAGGGAGAGGTTAAAGGAGAACCGTAGGTTCTCTTTGTCATATGGAACCACTTGGTTCCCCTAAAATGTGACGATGTTTTGAATGCACAATCGTCATTTCGCTATCTCTTATATTGAATATTAACTTTTTTAAATAAATAAATAATTCCTTTGAAATGATCGACATCTCATAGTATAACCACTTTATAATGAAAATGAGCAACCTGTAGCCAATTCCCACATCATGTTGGTAGTGCTGAAGTGGACCAATTCCGCGTTTTCCATTAACTAAACTTATGTCGATCTTATACTTGTCATCAAAACAAACATGATACAATCCAATAAATTCATCATTGTATCCTGTCTGGCTAAATTTCATCTCTCGAAACTTAATTCGCGTTTTATTAAACTCGATGGATTCCTCCTCTATAAATGCGCAGAGTTTTATTCTTGTGTATTCATCGGGATAAATAATGCAACAGTCTATATCACTATTATCTTCAAAATGTGTAAAATTTGTCACACTTCCAAATAAACGAATGCTTACATTTGGAACATTTTGTTCAACTCTTTTCAAAAACAATTTAACAACAGGCGGTATTTTATTATTTATTTCATCATCATTGTCACTCGCATTCGGATTGTATTCAATCGACATTATTAAAATATAAAATTTAATTCAATAATAAATAAATAATTTACTTGCTATAATACAATAATACAATAATATTATTTATTTATTTTATTTACTGTCATGGTTGCCTAAATGTGCGTTTTTATATTCAGACCACGATAATTTCTTGACTGGAAGGTGCGAAATCTTTTTGCCATCTTTATCATGCTTGTGTGCCTCATCCAGATGTTGCGACTTTTTCAAAGCGCTGTCAATGTAAATACTTTTCAATAATTTCCCAACTTCAAACGACGCGGTATGCTGGTCTATTTTATCGTCTTCAATCATTTTTAAAAGCCCTAGTAGTTGTCCCATGATGTTCAAGTCTAGTTCATCCTTTTTCAAACGGTTAAACAAATCTGTATACGTATTGAACAAAAATGAACACCTTGACACACACATTGCGTCAAATTGAGCAGGATTTGATTTAGACAACCTTTGATAATCCTTCTTAAGTTTTATCATTGTCAACACATCCTCCCTTATTCTTTCACTGTGTTTCAAACTTCGTATCGTTTCCGTGTTATCAACTGCGCCGTTGACTTGTATCATTTTTTCCAACTGTATTCTCTCTGCGGAATTCATTTTTTACAAATTATGTGTTATATTGTATTATACTGTGTTATATTTTAATACACGAATAATATCTAAATAATAATACGAATAAATTTAAAACTTTTATTTTCTTTTATAATTTTTAATATTTATAATTTTTAATATTTATAATTTTTAATATTTATAATTTTCTCTAGATACTATATAATTATATATATACATTAATATCAAGATAAAACACAGATGTCAACTGTTTCTTCAACTTCAAATCCCTATGTTATATCTCACACGATGACTGACGCCAATCCAGGTCAAACCGCAGTTAATAAGGGCATAGAACGAAATTTACACCAGCATAACCTTGTAAATGTGTCAAAAAGTGGCGGCTCAAAAAAAAGCAAAAACAAGGGCAGGAGTAGGGGGAAAAAAGGCAAAAGGTCAAAATCTGTTTCATCGAGTAGAAGAAAATTCTCTCGTAAATTCCGCAAAAGTCTTAGACGGAGGAGTTCACGTAAAAGCATGATTAGGCGACGAAATAAAAATAAAAAATTAAGCAGAGGCGGAGGAGATGCAAAAATTACAATTCCATCATTTTCACAAACCACACCAGGCGGAACCTCCATCATCAACAACCTCGCATCAAATCACGCACAAACTTTAGCATATTCTTCATTTGACGCCGACGTAAAACTACCGGCAACAAGCACAGGAGCGGCGGCGCCCAAGTGATAATAAAAGTATTTTAATTATTTTATATAAAATATAAAAATAATCAATATTATATAACACGCCTTTTAATAAAATATATATTCGATATATTTAATAATGAAAACAAGCGATTTACTTTCTGCAATATTTATTATCGTTGTATTTATTGGGTTATATGTTCTCTCCTTCTTGGTAATTGGAACAAAATATATTCAAGACAATTGGCCACTGTACCGCTGCAATCCGTCCGTTATGCCATTTAGCAGTATGTTTGGTCATGACACGAGCAAAAATTTCACATATTGCATACAAAATATGCAGACCGACTACATGGGATATTTGCTCGAACCCATCAACTACATGACTTCAGTTACACTTGGAAGTTTGGGCGACATCAGTGGTACTTTGAATAATTTCAGAAACATGTTTAGTCACATTAGAGACTCTATTACCGGAATCGTTACAGGAATATTCAGCGTCTTTTTAAACTTGTTGATTGAATTTCAAAAAATAACAATGGGAATAAAAGATTTGATGGGCAAAACCGTCGGCATATTAACCACCCTACTATATGTTGTGGACGGAACCGTTATGACAATGGAAAGTGGGTGGAATGGACCTCCTGGACAGCTGGTTCGTTCAATCGGTCACATTTGAATTTGAATCACCATCATCATCATTGTCATTATTGTCAACATAATTCACATTGTACACCACGCTGTAACTTGACTTATCATACTTTATATACTTGGAAAATGCAATGTTGTTACACTTGCATAACTGTCTTATAATGGTGTTGAATTTATTGTAACTCGCATGGGTCATGTCAATGTAATGGAGCTTTGACATATAATAATATTCTTTAATACTTTGAATAAACATTTCTAAATCATTGTTATAAATTGCTCTTTTAAATGCGGTAATGTCAACAATGTAAAACTTGTCTGTTTTTTTACAACCTATTCTCTCTAAAAAATGAAATAATATATTCTTTGGAATAGGTTTTTTGAATACTTGAGACATTTTTATAAGATTTATTTTTTTATGATATATATTAATAACTACTATTAAATATTAGTTGTTAACAACTAAACAATTGCATAAAATTATTTGTAAATAATGCCAATTCCAACTCATCTTCGTGAACATTATGAAAATATATTATATATTTACAAACCAATGTTGTAAGTTTATATTTAATATTATCATTTAATAAATTAGTCAGTTTTATATAGAGGAAATAATTATCCAATATATCCATTACTGAATATCCTTCATCATGCAAATTATATAAAATTTTTATTCCATCTGTTAGGTTTTTATTAAGAACACAATTCGTATAACTATCAAATATTATATAACTAATATTTGTGCACAATTTATTAACCATTTCCATGTCAACATAACAATTTATTATTCTTATTTTTTCTAGATAATTTATTAAAATTCTTACAGAATTATTACAAATACTTAATATGAATTCATCTGCATCCGAAGACATGTTTAATTTTTCATTTATTTTTATTTTATTCATAATTTTTGTTAAACATGACATTGTTAATGGATTTATTTGAACAAGTATTGTTCTAGACTGTAAACTGTCTATAACTTTTTGAAGATTTGTGCAAGACGAAATAAAATGAATATTGTGTTTGTACTTGTCCATGCAATTTCTAAAAACTTGCTGGCTTTGTTCATTAATTAAATCAATGTCATCAAGCAAAACAATCTTCTTTTTATTTTTTATCAAACTGCATGTTTGACAAAATATTTTTACATCATTTCTATAATATTGAATGCCTTGTTCTTTCAAACTATTTAGAATTAGAACATTATCATAGTTATAGTCATTTCCATAATATTCTTTAATGATTGAATTTATAATTGAAGTTTTTCCTGTTCCCGAATCACCGATGATTAAAATGTTTAAATTATTCAATGAAATTAATGACTTCATCAAAGTTATCGTAGTTGGATCTAGTTGCTCGAAATCTCTGAAATATGTTGGCTGATACTTGTGTATAAATGGAGAACTGATAACAGTGTCGGCGACTTTAATAATATTTTTATTGCCATCACTATTCATATTTATTTTTTTTATTATTCGTGTATATGATAAATATTAATTATTAAATATTAATTCGTATATAATCTATTTAAAATTTATATTTAATATTTAATTAAATATGAATTTTAATTTCAACCACACGCAGGAAGAACAACAAGCTTCTGAGGATGAAGACTATTACAAAATATTAGAAGTAAATCGAGATGCATCATCTGAAGAAATAAAAAAAGCATACCGAAAACTTTCAATGATTCATCATCCAGATAAAAATGGTAACAGCGAAGAATCAACTATAAAATTTAAATTACTTGCAAGTGCATATGAAGTTTTGGGCAACCCTGACAAAAAAAAATTATACGATATGGGCGTACGGGGGGGTGGAAATGGCAACCCATTTGGAGATTTTGAACATGTAAATCCATTTGACATTTTCAACATGATTTTTAGTTCAATTGGAGCGGCGGCGGGACCACCACCCAACCATCCCAACCACCCCAACCATCCACAACAACATCATCATATTCACGGAGGGGGGTTTCCACCTTCATTTATAAGAAGCGGAATGGGTCCGATGGGCATGGGTCTTGGCGGCATGGGCATTCACATCATCAATTCATCGGGAGGAGGAGGAGGACCAATGCAAAACCATCCGCATTTTCATTTTTTGCATCATCAAGCGCCTCCGTCGCAACAACAACCGCATTTTTTTTATGAAGCCGTCCCACAGCAGCATCATTCACAAAAATGCGAACGCGAACCCGTCACTACAAATATTTACATAACACTTGAAAATGCATACTTTGGAATTGAACAGCTTACAGTAAATTTAACCGAACAAAATAATGGCGGCGGCGGCGCAGATACAACCATCTGTGTGTGTATTCCACCTGGAATAAACGATAAAGAAGTTTTGATATTATCCAATGTTGCATCATCATCGTCCCGTTTCTCACAAGTTAACATTATTGTAAACATCGAAGAACATTCCGTATTCAAACGAAACGGTATGGATTTGGTTCTCGATAAAGAAATATCTCTCAAAGAATCATTGTGTGGAATCGAATTCACCATAAAACACATCAACAATAAAAGTTTCCACTTGCAACATAAAGATGGAACCATCATTAAACACAACACAATAAAAACAATACCCAACTTGGGAATGACAGATAAAAATAAACAATCTGGTAATTTAATTATTATTTTTAAAATTATTTATCCCGACAAAATGACGAGAGAACAAATTGACGCGTTGTCATCTATATTATAAAGTCTTGAATAAATTATAAATTATAATTTGAATCAAGATAGTAATTATTTAGTAATATAATGAAATGAATTAACGAATTACGTATACTTTGATTAATAAATATATAAAAATATAATATAATTATTAATTACATTTTGAGAATGAAAATTATTGTATACGGTCATGCCGGTTGGATAGGAACACAATTTGTAGAATTATTACAACAAGAAAAAGCAAAAGGAATTGATGTATTTGATTTTGTTCTTGGTAACTCGCGTGTTGATGATACGCCATTATTATGTAAAGAACTGGACGAAGTTTCACCGTCACACGTTATTTCATTCATTGGACGAACACACGGGACAATCGGCTCCACAAAATATACAACAATTGATTATCTAGAACAACCCGGAAAATTAGTTGAAAATGTAAAAGACAACCTGTTCTCTCCCATATCGCTCGCGCTAGCATGCAAAGAACGAAACATTCATTACACGTATCTTGGAACCGGGTGCATTTTCAACTATAAAAATATGGAGGCAGCAACAGGAGAAGCAGGAGGAGAAAAAGAAAAAGGATTTGAAGAAGATGACATTCCTAATTTTTTTGGATCCGGCTACTCTGTAGTAAAAGGTTTTACTGACCGACTTATGCATCAACTGTCTGAAAATGTGCTGAATTTGCGAATCAGAATGCCGATTGTTGCGACAGAGTGTCCTCGAAATTTTATTACAAAAATTGTAAATTATTCAAAAGTGTGTTCAGTGCCAAATTCCATGTCGGTTCTTGATGAATTATTACCCATTGTCATCAAAATGCTTAAAGCGCGCATTGTTGGAACTGTAAACTTAACCAATCCCGGCGTTATTTCACACAATGAAATTTTAGAAATGTATCAAAAACACGTCGACCCGCATTTTACATGGAACAATTTCAGCGTGGAAGAACAGCGCAAAATTTTGGCTTGCGACCGGTCCAATAATTACTTGGACACCTCTATCTTGGAAAAATTCGCACCCAATGTGCGCTGCATTAAAGATGCGATGGAAGACACCCTTAAACATTATAAACGCGCTTGCAACGACAACACACCAAATAATAACATACCACATAACCATGAGACAGAATTGCAATTCAAAGATCGAGAAGATACTGTTTTATTTGTAACTGGAGGAGCAGGGTTCATCGGATCTCATTTTATAAATAATCTTTTTTCAAAATATGATAAAATAAAAATAATAAACTTTGACGCTCTTTACTATTGTGCAAATGAAAATAATGTGGACGAAATTGTGCGCCAATGTCACAACAGGTATACGTTTATAAAAGGCAACTTGCAAAGTTTTGATTTATTGAATTATATATTTCAAACAAATAAAATAACACACGTTGTTCATTTCGCCGCACAATCTCACGTTCAAACATCATTTACTGATGCAATCGCCTATACTAACGATAATATTTTAGGAACGCATAACTTACTTGAAGCTGTAAGGCTCCATTGTAAAACACTGAAACTGTTTATTCACGTTTCAACGGATGAAGTCTACGGCGAAAATGAGTCAGCGGATATTAAAACCGAAAAGTCAATACTGTGTCCAACCAATCCTTATGCAGCCACTAAAGCAAGCGCAGAATTTTTGGCACAATCATACCACCATTCGTTTAAAATGCCCATTATTATAACGCGAGGAAATAACGTGTACGGTCCAAACCAATATCCTGAAAAAGTTATACCAAGATTCATACACCAACTTCAAACTGGGTCAAAAGTCACAATCCAAAATGGCGACTGCATGCGCGCATTTTTACATGTGTATGACACCGCAACAGCATTTATTGCAATCTTGGAAAAAGGCAAAACTGGCGAAATTTACAACATTGGTTGTGACGAAGGCATGGAATACAGCATTCTTGAAGTTGCAAAAATACTCATTGGAAAAATTGCAAATGTACACGTAGATGACATTGTAAGTATCAGTAAGTATATTGAATACATAGAAGACAGACCATTCAATGATAAACGTTATTATATTAGCAATGACAAATTGAAAAATTTAGGATGGAATATAACTGTTGATTTTGAAACTGGCATCAACGATCTGATAAAATAAAAATAATAAAATAAAATAATTACGCCGGACCTCGCAATCCTGGATTTTTAATCGGCAATTTATAAAATATCGAAAGTGGACTAACAACAATGCGCGCTTTATTTTTTTTTATTGCTTCTAAATGAAACTTCCTGTGCTCGCAATCATTTGTAAACTTATTAATTATCTGTTTCGGAAGTAAGTTTTTTGGAAACAACCTGATGTCAATGTTTGAACTGTAACTGCAATTCAAAAACTTATCGGTTTTATATATCGCAAAACCATCATAAGAAGAATACACAGGTATTAAATCATAATTTTTATTATCATTTTTTGCATTTGCATATTTTAATTTTGTTTCAAAATCCTTCCTAATATTATGTATTGTTTCATCTCTATTCACAACATGATATATGCTATAAATGTACTTGTCATAAGATAACGCCCAATAATCATAATATCCCGCCTCCCTATTAAACGACACACTATCCCATTCATCTGAACGCTCCAACGCACTGCAAAGTGTGGGTATATTAATTCGTCCAACACATGCATATTCATTACTGTCCATCATAATAAAATACTTATGGGGAAATCCATTTTTATGCAACCCCCTAATAACATGCAATATGCCATTTCTTGCAACAGCAATTCTCGCAGTTCTGCCGGAATCCAAAACTCTTGTAGCCGCGTTGCCTCCGGCGCCAAAATCCATGCGCATATTTCGAGTGTTTGGATTGTTATCAACAATTATCATTTTAAAAGTGTCTGCGCACAAACTTTCATATTTTTTTTTGAATATTTTTAAAATTAAATCTGACTTGTCTGAAGAATCATCGTAAAATGCAACCACAGTAACCTTGTAAAATAAATTTGACTCCATGATTTTTACTATGTTTGATAGCACGCTCGGCAATCCAGTCTCATTATTATAAACACATAATCCAATCACACAACATTCGCGGCGTATTTCACTCACATCCATTTTTTATTTTGTTAAATAATGTTATAAAATAAAAAAACAATATTAATTTTTTAATTTAACTTATAAATCAGAATTATACATGTTTGGCGTAATAACATAAAGATATTATAAATTAATTAACTATGTAATATAAGTATTATAAAAATTATAAACATATATGCAAAAACAACAACAACATGCGAAAACAGAAATAACCGGTCACTTGATGGGTGGAATGGGAAATTTACTATTTATTTTAGCGACTTGTTATGATTTGTCTAAAAAATACAATTCATCTTTAAAATTTTATACTAAAATGTGGAGTGACAGCAAAAGAAAAAATATTATAAAATACAACATGTTTAAAAACTTTCAATTAGACTCCAACACAATTCGAAATTACAACATAACGTATCGCGAAAATAATTTCTTTTATCAGACAATTCATGTCAACTCTCGCGTAAAAAATTGCATTTATGGATACTTTCAATCTTACAAGTATTTTGATAAATATAAAAACGAATTTATTAAAATGTTACACAATCCATATTCCAAAACTATCGAATCTGTCATTCGCCAATACAAACAAGATAATAACGCCCTCGTTCCCGTGTCTATTCACGTGAGAAGAACCGACTACTTATCCCTCTCACACATTCACCTTAACCTCGACATGAAATATTATTTAAACGCCATATCACATTTTTCAACAGAGAATAGTATATTCATTATATTCTCTGATGATGTTGAATTCATTCAAAATGAACCGCTGTTTAAAAATCTTCCCCATAAAATAATTATCGATAACCCAGACGATGAATACTGTTTTTGGCTAATGTCTGCGTGCACTCACAACATCATCGCAAACAGCTCTTACAGCTGGTGGGCATCTTATGTAAACAGCAACCCTGACAAACTTGTAATTGCGCCTGAACGATGGTTCGGACCAAGCGGACCTCAACACAAGATTCGTGACATCATTCCCGATACGCACAATTACAAACTTGTCTCTATTGACAGCAAAATCTTTGCATCATCCGCAAGTTGCAACGTGTTAATCGGGTCATCATCATTCGGGTCATAAGACGGATTAAAAAAACCATTCTTACACGCATTATAATTCGATTTCAAAATATCCGACACAGGAATTGATTTGGAAATCTCGCCCACAATCGCGTCATTCATCTCGCAATAAATAAATGGCGCATTTTCTATACCCGGCATTCCTTTCGTATTATCAATAGAATAGGAAACGTATCTTGACACCGCTCTCCATTTTTCATACTTGTATTTTCCAGAATACAATCGTTCATTTGTCACAGGATCGCGTCGCGTTCTGGGTGCCCAAAATTCACGCAATGTCTCATACTGCAACAGTTTCCAGATGGGTTCTGCTCGCGCCTTTAATGCGCTGAAAAACTTGTCTTTGCAATGAGAACAATAATTGAATCCCGTGTGCTCATAAACATGTCCTGTATAAAACTGCGAATGTCCAATATTTTCATCAATCACTCCGCATAACTGGCACATGCTCGGGCGAAACATGACTAGACGCATCGGACTCGGCAAAATACCCCGCACGTTCCAGCCCGCATAAAGCCACTCCGATTCTCCGTATTTATCCATCATTATTTGTCTTGTGACTTCAGGCGTGGTGGTAACCACCACAACTTCATTGTCTTGAGTTCCTTTATTTTCATTGCTTTCATTACTTTCTTGATTATTTTTATTTTCTTGTTCCGTCGGTTCCAACATTCGAAACAAACTATAGTTATTTTCGTCTCCATCTCCCTTATTCAAAAAATGTTGAATGCTGAACATTATTTATCGAGTTTTTACAATTTAGCAGTGTATTACAGTCGGTTATTATACTAACGCCATTTGTTTCTATATCGTATGCGTAATATATATACACATGTATATTTTTTATATATACATGTATATAGTAAAGTAAAACAAATGTCATTTTTTAAAAAAAAATTTACAACTCAAACTTTAGGAATAAAAGATGAAGATGAACCCACAATATCCATAAAAAATGCGACAACAAGTAAAACAAAAACACCCACAAAACAACCTTCGACAAAAAGGAGTGTAGATGAATTTGGAATGCCTACGTCGCCGCCTACACCTAAAAAAAAAAAGGTTGCAACAACACGTAAAACAAAAACACCCACAAAACGCCCAATTTCATACGTATTTGCAAACAGACCAAAAAAATTACCCACAATTTTTGAACGAGAGCAAGCCAACGCGTTAATCGATTCAATAAAAGACATGGATGACATACGCTACACTATATCAAGCTTGAAACCAGAAAATAGAAGATCAATGATTCGTTATGCAACCGATGAGAGTAAAAAATTTGAAACTCTCACCCCTATCCAAACAACGTTTTTACAAGAGCTTAATAGTAAAATAAAAACTGAATATCCACACACTCGAATGATTCATGAAGAAACTAGACCTGTCGCAGAACTAAAAATAAATTGGACATCAAATAAGTCAAAATTGCCACGCGGAGTCATTGTTCTTGTACACACACACGGCGAATTTGTACATTCTAATGATTTAATAAAATATCCAAGAGATGTAAATGACACATTAGAGTCTGTCTCAACATATTATTTATCTGATATTGGCGCATCTGCATGTAACGTAAGAGAAGATTACAAACAATTCGATGAAAAGTTTATATGGTCACTTCTACGCGAACCACGTTTATTAAAAGAAGGATTTTCAATAAAAGATATTTCTGAAAAAGCACAGGAAGGTTTGAAACACGCTAGATTCAAGAATATTAATTTTAATAAAAAAACAGGTTTATTTCAAAATTATTTTGAAGCAGGAGTTTATAACCTTGCTGTATGTACAAAAATAAATAATATTCCTTTTTTAAATAAAAATTACTCGTGTGGCAAAAGGGGCGGGGAAGTGGGTGGATATAAACTACAATCTATTCAGGTTTTACAGGAAAATGAGTTAAAACCGTTGAGTGAAATAATTGGTCGTGAATTTGATTGCCAAGATGAACATTCTTCAATTACAACTTTTGAGCTAGTAAAAGAATTATGCAAAGTTATAGATGACCTTGAACATGTTCTGGTCGTTGACACGTCGTGTTCGCCATTTACACCCAGTATTGTAAAAGAAATATTTAAAGAAAGGCTGCCTGACTCAACTCCTCATAAACATAGAAGAGACGATGGAATGTTTGTAGATGTGTCGTCGTCACCCTCTCCGATAAAATCACGATTTGCAGGCATATTTTCTCCAGTCAAAGCTAAACCTAAACCTTCATATGGAAAAACGAAAAAAAGAGAAATAATAAAGACAATAAGACCATATTTTCAAGACCTTGTTGGTGGCAAAAAAACAAAAAAACGACGACACGGTCGTAGCTACAAGAAGACTAAAAAAAACTAATCTACACACGTTGCAACAATCACATTTTTGCGTAAATGCGCATGAATGCGACACTTTGAAGAACTTGTGCACGGCAGCCCCTTCTTTTTACCCGTCTTTATTATTACACCACACATATTCGCATTTTCACTTTCAAAAGATGGTTCTGTTTCTTCTTTTTTTTCTTGTTTCTCCTGTTTCTCCTGTTTCTCCTGTTTCTCCTTTTGCTGTTGCTGTTGTTGCGTCTGTAGTTGTTGTTCATAATGTTTTTTACAATAGTATGCACCATTTACCACATGAATCGCATTGCATTCGCACGAATCTGATATTTTTTTCTTAGTATTCTTTCTTTTATTTGCAGTTTCAACGTGCTCGCACATTCGCACCTTCATGCACAATGACTCTGGACCATTAACCCCCCTGAGTCTTTTAATATTATCATAGTTCAAAAATGGTAACAGCTTGTCTTGCACTCTGCGACAATATGGACATTTCATTTCATTTAAACGTAGTGTGCACGAATTATAATACCCATTTGTAGTCATACCTGCCGACGTTTTTTGAATCACCACCTCCTTGTACAATGGAATATAATTGAATTTATGACCACAATTTAAAGTCACATGAATGTCATTTAATGCCTCTTTTGTTAGCAAACAATTGTTGTCAGTATCAGTATCATTGACGCTGTCGTCTCCCACACATTGACCATTGCTCATGCACTTTAACTTGTTAAAAAAATCATTTTCACAACTTTGCCCTTCGATTTCATCCTCTCCTTCAATAACATAATATTTTTTAGGAACTATCTTGTAATTCAAGTTTGAATTGTCCATTTCAACACGCTTAATAATTTTATCCAATAACAAAATTATTAAAATGGTTCTATATTCTTATTGTATATTATTTCTATATTGTTTTAATTTATGAATGTGTGCATATCAATTATTTAATTTAGCATATTATATTTATATCAACGTTTCTTATTTTATTCCCTATTCTATTTCTTAATTCATTCTTATTCTATTCTTAATTCATTCTTATTCTATTCTTATTCCATTCTTATTCCATTCTTATTCTATTATTATTAAAATTAATTCGTTCTTATTAAAATTAATTCGCATAACATAAATATAATATATTTAATATTTAATCACACATGGTCGCAAAAAGTGTTTGGGGTCCAGCAGTATGGTATCTGTTTCACACACTCGCATTCAAAATAAAAAACGATAAATTTAACGAGATGAAAAACTCGCTTCTCGATTTTTTTGTGCTTATTAGCGCAAACCTTCCGTGCCCCGAATGCGCGGAACACGCTCAACAAGAAACAAGAAATTTAGATAAATCAAAAATAACAAACAAAAAAGAATTATGCACATACTTTTTTAATTTTCATAATAAAGTAAACGCTAGAACCAAAAAAAAAATATTTACGATGGAAGAATACATTGCCAAATATAATAAAGCAGTCACAAGAAACGTAATTTCCAACTTTTTTATTACTATGTCAAAATCAGACCATAATGTAAAACTAATGATTAACTCATTTTATAAATCAAACGCAGTATCATCTTTGAAAAAATGGATAATTCAAAATGCTTCAAAATTCATTCCATAATCATAATCTCATAATCGAACATACACGGTTGGTTATATTTTGAATTTATTTTTTATTTATTTTTTATTTAGTGGCTTTTTTTATATATATTAAATTTTTAAATAATATATATATAATAGTAGTAGTAAACAAAAAATACAAATAAAATGCAAATCGACTTGTCTTTATCAAACATGTTTAAAATTATTTCTATATCGGGTTCATTCATACTGTCCGCATTTTTAGTCATGCTCAGCATTTCAAACTCTGACATGAAAGGGATTATATACATTGCTTCTTTATTCACTCTCATCATTGTGTACTTTATTTGTTTTTCAACATTTGGAGAGAAAGCCCCCGATTCATTAGTCATGGACCCAATATGCAGAATCATAAACATTCCCGGTTCGTCATTCGCAAACTCGTCCATTAATAGTGCTATTCTTTCTTTCATTTTCATTTATCTAGCTGTTCCAATGTTTTACAATTCAATGAATTACGGCATTTTAATAGTTGTTCTCGTATTTTATGTCATCGACTGTATAACCATGTTGAATGGTCAATGCACAAACATGTACGCGATTGTTCTCAGCTCGCTCATCGGCGCCGGCATGGCTGTTCTTTCAACATCAATTCTCATGGCAAATAAGCCCTCGTTCCTTTTTTACAATGCACCTGCAAATGCCGAAATTTGCTCCCGCCCTTCCAACCAAAAATTTAAATGCAATGTTTATAAAAATGGAGAAATATTACAATAAGCAAAAGCACGTAATCAACGTAATCAAGACATCATCTTCAAACACGTGTCAAAAAAATGTTTCAATTGTGTCTCGTCTGTTCCCGACACTGATGCATCGGGTGCATACGTAGTATTTCCCGTTTTGTATGCAAGCATTACTGGAATGCCCGACACCATCTTCTTTTGCTTCAAGTATGCATACAAATCAAAACACTCGTCCACATCCACACTGAATATATACATGATATTTGTCGGAAGAACAAGCGACACTCTATCTACAAACTTTTTTATCTTTTTGCAAGGACTGCACCACTCTGCTCCAAATTTGAAGATAAAAACTCCTGGATTTGTTTTCAATAATTCCATAAAAACGTCGCGACCTCCAGTATATTCTACAATTCGTGTAGTTTCTGCTGGTGGCATCGGTGGCATCGGTGGCGTCGCCATCTTATCGGTTGGATTCATTTCGTTTTTAATTTGATTGCTAATATAATAATATTATAATTACACTTTATATTATTATTATTCAAATATTCCTAATAATAATAATGGAAAAAATATAAATTGATTTTTATTTTTTTATATTCTTTTTTTTCAGGATTACATTTATTTACCAATCTGGACAATGCATCATCGACCTCTTCTGTCATTTTCAACCATGTTTCAACAGCATCCCCCCAATCCACAGCATCACAAACCCAAACCTCCTGTCTCAATTGCAAAACCCGAAGTTGCTGCTGCTGTTGCTGCTGTTGCTGCTCCTCCTGCTTTTGCTGTTGCTGATCTTCCTCCTCTTGAAAAAAAAAAATTCAAAATTACAGTTGCAAAAAAAACTTCTGCATCTACGTCTCCTTCTGCGCCCCACGTGTCTCTTGTACCAGCACCACCTTCTGCACCTGCGTCTCCTGCGCCCGTGTCTGTGTCTCCTCGAACAAAAAAAATCAAAATCACAATAAAACAACAACCAAAACAACAACCAAAACAAGAAAAACAAGAACAACCAAAACAAGAACAACCAAAACAAGAATGTTATCATTTCAATGACATTGCGCCTCCCGTTTCCATGATTTATACACCTTGCGGCGACTACATTGCACCGCCTCCAAAATGCTCTCGCTTCTTCATTGAAAATCGTCACTGTTTCCTTCGTTCCGCCGACTATGCATGCATTGACCCAATCACTAAAGAAGTATTCGGATTCTGGAATTGCGAAATTGGAAAAAAATGCGAATTACTTCCACCACCACCACCAACCGATGACGACCAAAATGATGATGATCATGATGATCATGATGATCATGATCATCATGATGCCACCATTGCCAATCTTGTCCAACTTGACAACAATGATGATGATTGCAACAAAATAGACCCACTTGCAATGCGAAAAAAATCAGATGCAAACCGCGCAAGAATTACAGGACAACCTGTTGCATTACTTCGCCAAAAAATCGCAACCAAATATGGAATGCTGTGGCGTCGCCGCTAAAAATACCACCCCCCCCCTTAAGTGAAGAATTGAAGCCACCTCCATGAAAACTGTGGCGTCGTTTCAGCCGTCGTCGTTGTTGATGTCGGCATCTCCAAAATTAACGAATTTGGCAAATAGGACATCGCCTGCGCTTGAACCGCTTGAACCTGATTCTGATTCTGCTGATTCCAGGTTTGAATGCAACTCTCGCATCTAAACTTTGAATCATTCACACTTTTTTTTACAAATGTTTTTTGTCCTCTACACTCGCCGCACGTAAACATTCTAACTCCATTATTTTCCAACATTACTCCACTACTTCCATATGATTCATACGTGTCACAATAGTCAAAATCAAAAGCTTGCATTCAATGAATATGTATTTAAACGTGTATTAATATTAACTTATATTTCTATATCATTTTTTTACATATATAATAATTAAAAAAGTAGTGCATCAAATGTAATCACAAATCTGTATTACATAGTCATCATTTTTTTTTATAACTTCAAATGGTTTGGCACACCCATAAACAACATTATCGGCAATATATTTATCACAAAGTTCTTTTTTTTCATGAGGATTAATTTGTTGAAGATTTGATTTGAAAACAGCATGTCTAAATATACCGCAGTTAATTTCATTTGTATATACTATAATAATATCATTACAGTGTGGACAATTATAATATAGTTCCATTCTATTTATCTATTTACAATATTTGTTTTTTTTATTTGTTTTTTATTTGTTTTTTATTTGTTTTTTTTTTTTTTATTTTTTTATTTTTTTATTTATTTTTTATATTTTTATTTCAAATATTTAATTGAAATAAAAATATAAATTGAATTTTTATATTTTACAAATAAGTTTTGCATGTTCCCAACCAAGTACAATCAATCAATCACAACAATATGCCCTCTGCTAAAGCTGCATCCGCATCCGCTGGAGGAAATAAAGGAAAAGGTAAGAAGAAATCCAAATCAAAATCTGCCGTCGGTTCGTCCGCCATGGTCGCTCACCAGCCTCAAAATAGGGCGTCAATCCCTCAAACTTGCAAATACGACATCAACCAGGTGTTGAACGACGCCGGCGGGTATGTCTGGAAACTGCCAACACTCGAACACGTCAACCGCTATCTCGTTCTGGGCGGAGCGAAAGACATGGGCAACTACTACAGACAATCTTCTGATGTCAATCTCGAATGTGCACTTTCTGTTCTCAAAATGATTCGTGACCCTGATGCCTCTCAATTCGTGCAACTTTGCGCCCTTTTGAAAGCCGTTTCAGTCGGCGGACGCGCCCCAAAACAAGAGCCGGTTCTGCTTTCGCTTGCCGCCGCAATCGTCTTTGCAAAGACACCTGCTGAAAAACAAATCGCATTTGAAACAATGAAGGAGTGTGTCCGCATTCCCACTCACATGTTCATGCTTGCCGGGTTTGTTCGCGACTTGTCCATGTCGAAACCTGAGAAGAAGGGAAAAGGATGGGGCGCCGGGTTTCGCAGAGCAATCTCGCACTACTACACTTCACGAAATGGACGCGACCTTGCATTTCAGATGACCAAGTACCAAAATCGTGAAGGATGGACTCACGCCGACATCATTCGCATGATTCACATTGACCCGACAACCCTCGCAGACGACGGCGCACGTCTCATGTTTGACTACGTGATGATGAAAAATGCCCGCAAAGCAAAGGTTCCATCTGAAAAAACACTTGCCACCTTGAAAGCAAGCGGAAAACGCATTCTTCCCAATCCATTCAAAGCGCTCACAAAAGAGGAATTCCTTGCAAAGTTGAACTCCATTGAAACTCCGCCCATCCCAACCCAGAAAACACTCGCTCAATTCACTGTCGCCGCCGCTGCCACCACTGCCACTGCAGTCAAATCGCTCGTTGGAGGATTCGTCGCCGCCGTAACATCAGTCATGCCTTCTGCTGCTGCTGCTGCTCCTAAAACCACCACCGTTGCAACAGTTGCAGCATCAGCAGTCGCAGATTCCGACGATGATGAAGAAGGCGGCGGCAGTGCGAAGAAGAGTGGAAAAAAACACCATGAACAGCTCACGCAACTTCAACAAGTCGCACACCTCCTCAAACACTTGCATGCAGTCCATCAAGCAGGCGAATCGTCAAATGTCGCACTTGCGTGTGCTCTCATCCGCTCTGGTCGTCTTGTTCGCGAACACATTCCAACCGTCCTCTTTGGAAGCAGGGAAATCTGGGCAACGCTGCTTGAAACAATGCCACTGGAAGCTCTTTTGCGGAATTTGGGGAAAATGACGCAAAATGGAGTTGCCGGCGACAAGTACAAGGAAATCGTCGCACGCATGAGCGACCAAACAGCAATTCTGAAGGCGCGCATTCACCCCATCAAAGTCCTCGTTGCATCAAAAGTCTACAAGAACGGACACGGTGATCTCGGCTCTCTTTCATGGGTTCCAAACTCCTTCATCTCGAATGCATTCACCCATCTGTTCCGGTTGTCGTACGGCACCATCACTCCAACTGGTCAATCCATCATGGTTGCAGTCGATGTCAGCGGAAGCATGAGCTCAGCAGTTCTCGGTTCAAAAGTGCTCACTTGTCGCGACGCATCCATTGCAATGGCTCTCCTCTACCTTGAAACCGAAAAAAATGTCAGTGTTGTCGGATTCTCTGCTGGATTGACTGACATGAGCGGACCTTCCTCGCGAAACCAGTTGCGACGCGGAATGACAATTGATGAGGGACTCGCCGCTACAAATGGAATGGCTTTCAGCTCCACTGACTGTGTTCTTCCCATCTTGCACGCAATCAAAAACAACCTCAAGTTTGATGCATTCATTGTTCTCACCGACAACGAAACCTACGCGCCCAATGAACACCCACAGTCAGCGCTCGTGAGGTACCGACAATTGATGGGAACAGAGACGAAACTGATTGTCATCGGAATGACCGGAAACTGCTTCACCATCGTCGACCCAACCGACCGGAAAACGCTCAACCTTGCCGGGTTTGACACGTCAACACCCGAAATCTCGTCCATGTTTCTGCGCGGGGAAATCTGAAGACATGAATTTGAGACCATGAAAAAATAAAAAAATAAAGAATAAAAAATAAATCTCAATAGAGATGCAATGTTTTAAAAAAGTGCAAATATAAAACATTGTTATTATTTTTTTCCAGTCTTCTTTAGATCGAATTTATTATTTTATTTATTATTTTATTTATTTTAGTAAAATAATATATTTATATAATATATAACACTATAAAAATGGGTTCATCAATGTCAGCAGACGCCGCCTCCACCGCCGACTCTAAAACCACAGGCACAGGAGCTCCAGCTCCTCCCTCTACCGCCGTTGTTGGAGGTCGCAGAAGAAATCGCAACAGAAGCCACAACAAAGGTCGCGGCAGAAGCCACCGCAGAAGCCACCGCAGAAGCCACAGCCACAGCCACCGCAGAGCACGCGGTCATGGACGCGGCAGAAGCAACCGCAGTCACTAACCATTGGACTGTTAAAAATGTTAAAAAAACTCAATAAAATATCATACCCAACACTTCTTGAATCGACGAAACCTGAATAAATACAATTGACTTTATTTCTTCTTTCATCCCATTCTTTTCCATGAATTCATCATAATCTTTCTTGTTATCTTTAGGAAAAATGAAGGTTGTTACACCTCCATTTATCCCACCCATTATTTTCAAGTCCAATCCGCCAATTGCCGTAACGTGTCCCTGCAAATTAATCTCACCCGTTATTGCTATACGATTATCTATTTTCTTATTCGTCAATAAACTGTACAAAACACACGTTATCGCCGTTCCGGCGGACGGTCCGTCCTTCGGCGTGGCACCTTCCGGACAATGAATATGAACGCCCTGCATCTTCGTCTTCGTAAACATCTCCAAATTGCGCGCCATTTCATCCTCTGTCAATAGTGACCACGCCAGCGTTTTCGCAACATTCATGCTCTCCTTCATAACGTCACCCTGCATTCCCGTCAACTTCAAATCAAAAAAACGGTCACACGGGAAAAAATGCGCCTCAATCGGTATTATCCCGCCACGACCCACCGCATTCGCCCACAAGCCATTAATTATACCCACCTTTGAATACGCGCTAATCTGCTGAACGCGAACTTCATGTCGCTCGCGCAAATATTTCGTCTTAATTTCTTCATTCGTTATTACAACGGGAAGAGAGATTGAATCATTATTACTTTTCGTTTTCATTTTAATGCATTCAAGATTGATCTCTCCAATAATCTCAAATAACAACTCTTTTAATTTCCTCACACCAGGCTCGCACGTATACTTTTCAATAATAAATGTTAGATTGGCTTCAGACATCTCAACAACACCATTCTCCAAACCCATCTTCTTGTAAAGCTCCGGAAGCAAGTATTTTTTACAAATCACCAGTTTCTCATCTAGAGAGATGTGCTTAAATTTAATTCGATGAATTCTATCCAACAAGATTTTATCCACTGCACCAGCGTCATTGTATGAAAATATAAAAAGCGTTTTCGATAAATCCAAATCAATCCCGTTGAAATACTTGTCTTGAAAACAATCATTTTGTGTCGAGTCAATCAAATGCGTCAGTATACCCACAATTTCGCGACCATGTTCCGTGTTGCTTATCTTATCCAGCTCATCAATAAATATTATCGGGTTCATGCATTTTTTATCCATCAATATATCCACAATCTTACCCCACATTGAACCGACATATGTATAATTATGCCCTTCTAATGTGCTGCCATTACTCGAACCACCCATTGCTATAAACGCAAACGGTCGACTTTCACCATTTTCATTCTTTAAACAATTCGCCAACCCGTATTTCGCCAAACTCGTTTTTCCGATGCCCGGTGGACCCTCAAACCCAAAACAATAACCCGTCGATTCACCGCTAATCCACTGACCTACTATGCGCTCAATTTGACGCTTCGCTTGAACATGTCCGTGAACCGCCGAATCCAGCGTTTCAGAAACAGTCGTTACATAATCGCCCACACCATTCATTATTTTTTCAATTTTTCTCTTGTCAGTTATGATTTCACGCATCAACGATATCGGCGACAACCCGCATTTATCCTCTAAACAATACTCGCCAATCAATTCTTTCAAAAAAATATCGCAATCAGCGCCAGCACAGTCAGCACAGTCAGCACAGTCAGCACCGTCATTATCACATTCTTCTACTTTTATTTTCATGAATGCCACATTGAATATATGAGTAATGCAACATTTAATAGTCTCTCTTATATTATCCACAGTCTTCCCCGAAGTTATTACAACTTGCAATTTATGCTTTTTGATAAACGTTGTTACTTTATTCATTATGGTCAATAACACATCTTTTTTATGATTGCTTAACAAACTAATAATGAATTTATTCAAATACTTTAATCCAATTTTATCAATGTTATTATTTATTTTTATACAAGTATTTTTGATTTCTAATGCTGTTATTGTTGTTGTTGCTGTTGCTGTTGCTGTTGCTGTTGCTGTTGCTGTTGCTGTTGCTGTTGTTTTTTCATTTTTTACATCATTATCATCGATTACTCCTGCTCCTCTCTCGCCTCTCTCACACATTTGCAAATATATTTGCTTTACTGACGCCATTTCGTCTAATATTTTTTCTCTAGAAAATGTGCCAAACGGTATCTTCAATAACCCGTCCAAATACTGACGAGCCTTTGTTGTCGTGTCATCCGACTTGGATTTGATCTCCCGAAGTTTTATCATTGCCTTTTCTTTTACCGCATCCGTCGTTTTTAGCAAGCAAATTTGCTGCTCCAACGGAATGTTACCAGCATCATACTTGGATATCGCATTCGTGTATGAAACCGTCTGCTTCATCGCATCCTTGAAATACAACTTCATATTCCAGGGCAAACTGTTAAACAACGCGGTCTGTTCAATCGACTCCACTTGCGGATTTATTTCATTTGATAACATGTCATACAATAAATACGACAAGTACTTGTATTCGTGCTCGTTCGATTTCAACAAAAGCTGAACAAGCATAGTCCGCTGAGAAAATAAATCCGTGCTTATAAACTCCTTGACAATTTGCGATGTTTGCTTCTGTTTTATCAGCTGAATCACGCTAATGTTGGATAAGTATTTGGAATACAATTCGTCATTTGAAAATACTAAAAGGTCCTTTAATGATAGCGACTTTATATACTTTGTAAATGACTCCGCCATAAACTCCGGGTCATTTGGCACATTCTTCCACAAATTCGAAATCCTACTTACGACATGATCGCACGGAATGCAATCCAACAACACATTGTCCACCAGTCCGTTGATTATTAATGTCTTTTGTTCAATGTAATTATGCACCGAAACTTTTATTCCAAATACCCGACTCGTGAAATTCTTGTTCGTCCTTGCCAAATCAAAACAATCTAAATTCGTCGACTTTTCTACAATTAAAAAATCTTCCACTATTCGATTTTTTTGTATCAACTTTTCACTTGTTGCACTCTTCTTCTCGTTTTTCCACGGCAATATTTTAAAATATGTTGGATGAAAATACATCTTCAATACTTCATATTTTTTATGGTCCCATTCTATTCCTGCTGATGCTGATGCCGGTGCGGATGAATATTTTACATACTCACTTCCAACGGTCACTTCAAGCAAGTCGCTAATAGAATGAGTGCCATAGTTTCTAAATATCGACGACAGTTCGCTCATAATCAACTTTATTTCATACTTTAATTCCAACATCGTCTTTCCCGAAGCACTATGCAATCCCGCCTCTATCCCATCCAAATTTTGATATATTTTTTCTAAATACTGTACTGAAAGATTAATATCATTCGCGCTTAAAATATCAACAAGTTTGTATTGATGTTGTGCAAGAATTGTCCTCTGAATCATTTCTCTTAACTTTTCTATTTGTAACAACATGCACGACGCTTCGGCGGTTGTAACTGCAACACTTGTTGTTGCCGCTTTTACCGGAGAATAATGTTCACATAAATCATTTTTTATTTTAAAATTCTTAGGTTTCATTATTTTTCAGTTTTTCTTTATATTTTTCTAAAAAAAATGTTCGATTTTATTTATTTATAATGTATATATTATTTTATATTTTATATTGTATTTATTTACGTTTCTGCGCATAAGTTATATAGATAAAGTTATTAAAGCTTGCGCAAAATACATATATAAGCCGTCACCACACTACATAATACAACAGACATAACACACAACACAACATGGGAATACCTTCTTACTTTTTACACATTGTTAAACGCCACCCATCCATTCTTAAAAAAATTGCCTTGCTCGGACCCAATATTGATAACTTTTATGCAGACTGTAATGGCATCATTTACAATGCCGTATACGAAACTGTAATCGGAACAAAAAATATTGACGTCTATGAAGCCGAAATTATTATTGCCGTTTGCAACAAAATTCAAACTTATATTGATATGTTTCAACCTAGAGAAAAAATTATTATTGCATTTGACGGCGTTGCACCTGTCGCAAAACTAAACCAACAGCGCGAACGTCGCTACAAGTCTTGGCTCACCGGCGACTTGCAAAAACGCATCGATAAAAATAATGCAACCAAACCTAATAAGAATGCAAATAAAAATATGAATGCAGTAAATCAAAATCCAGACACATCTGCAGTCTGGAATACTAGCTCCATTACACCTGGAACCACGTTTATGAATAAACTTCACACGCTCGTCACCGCGCATTTCAAATCCAATCCCAAAGTCATCGTTTCTTCCAGCTGCGAATCAGGCGAAGGCGAACATAAAATTTTCCAACACATTCGCAATTTTCCCGATGCGCACAAAAATCAAACCACCATCATTTATGGACTCGATGCCGACCTCATTATGCTTTGTCTCAATCATTTGCACATATCTGAACGCATCTTCTTGTACCGCGAAACACCCGAATTTTTAAAATCGGTCGATAGAACCCTCGACGAAACGTGCCAATACTTTGTCGATATTCCCGAACTGGCGCAATCCATCATCAAATACATGAATTGCATGCACGACCACTGTGGACAAGTCAGCGAAAAAATAGAATTTCAAAATGAAAAATGCAGAATGTTTGACTATATTTTTATTTGTTTCATGCTCGGAAATGACTTCATGCCCCACTTTCCTGCAGTCAACATCCGAACCACCGGAATTGACACGCTCCTTGAAGCTTACCGCAAAACCATTGGATGTAAACCTGGCGAATATCTCATTTGTTTGAAGGGACATGCTGTCCCCTCTGACCCCTTGCCCATATTTGAAGGGAGGGGTCAGAGGGGCGCCGTTTCACTTTGTATGCTTGGCACCGTAGGTTCCCTTGTATACATAAATTGGACCAACTACAAATTGTTTGTCGAATATCTGGCAAATAATGAAGACCACCTTTTTCGTCAAGAATATAAAAAGCGCGACCGCTTGCAACAACAACAACTCCTGCATGGCAATTCAACGAAATCATCATCATTCACCGAAATTTCCGACATTGTTAGCGAATGGTCAAACGATGAACTGCCGTCCAGCATCGATGAACTAAACATGTGTCCCATCAGATATCGAAACAAGGAAAAACAAATCAATCCGTTCACTGAAAACTGGGAACGCCGATACTATGAAACACTTTTCCACGTCAAAATGACAGCATCCGAATGCAAGAAAATATGCACAAATTATCTTGAAGGTATGGAATGGACCTTTAAATATTACTCAAGCGGTTGCGTCGACTGGCGATGGTCTTACAACTATCACTACCCGCCGCTGTTAAAAGACTTGCTTCAATTTATTCCCGATTCTAAATGTTACAATTTCTTAGAAGTTAAAGCACCAGACCCCATTCGCGACGTCGTTCAACTTTGTTACGTGCTTCCGCGCCCGAGCCTGCATCTGCTTCCGCAAAAAATCGTGGATAAACTTTTGAAACGGTGCGACCCCGAGTCCCTTTATACCACCAACCATTGCGTAAATTGGTCGTTTTGCAAATTCTTTTGGGAATGTCACACTGAAATGCCACCTCTCGATTTGAACCTGCTCGAATCCATTTGTTCTGATTGAACATGGTACTTTACTTTACATCATTATTAAAAAAAAATATATACACATGTATATAGAAGTTTTAATAATGAAAAAATCATTATTTCGAAATAGAAAAACACATAAGAAAAAAGTAATAAATAAAAAAACAACTAATAAAAATAAATATTTTAGTGATAATTTTAAAGGAGGAATGAAAACTGGAGAAGCCCCCTCTACACCCACTAAACACACGCCCACTAAACGCACGCCCACTAAACACACGCCCACTAAACACACGCCCACTAAACACACGCCCACTAAACACACGCCCACGCGCGTCACGCCACATTCTAAAAAAAGTATACATATTCCTCCAATGACCTTTAAAACATTACAGTCACCAAAAAAAAATCGAAAACGAAAAACGCCTTCTATTGTTCACGGCATAGTGTATTCCTTACCACACTCTCACAAGACAAAAATAGACGAAATGTATCATCTAAATTGTAGTATCGACTTGAGTGAGTACGAAAATAGACCAGATTCACGTTTTTCTAATTCGGGATATATTTTTGACCCTATGCTTTCATTAAGAAATAACCCTTCTTCTCGTGAAACGGTTAATAAATTCAATATTTTTATGCTTGTTAAAAAAACATTCAACGGTAGAGTTGAGGATGGTAACCCAAATATTCTAAGTAACGATTTAGCCGATTTTTCACTTGAATGCAATGACGGAAGAGAAATTGTTAGACAGAATGGTACAAAAAAATATGTTGGTAATTCAATGACATGTTTTGCGTGGGATAAAAGTAACCCTAATCATCTTTTTGTCATGGGTAGAGGCATAGGAAGAGAATTGAACAGTTGTTTACTACAAAAGTTTGATTATACTAGTTCGGATAATCCTAATCCTACTAGTGCAGTCAAACGGTTTGTAAATAAAGCGGATGATATTTTCAAGTTTGCTATAAATCCAAATCCGGATATGGACGAAATTGTAGTACTCGAATATACCCCTAGACAAATATTATTTCACGTTTACAAAAAAAGCGATTTAACCCACCTTCGCGATTTTGTGTGTGAAGAACTTGGAAAATTAATTCCGTCATTTATTATTGACAATACCGGTCGTCATTTGATAGTTGCCGATGCAGACAACGGTCGAATTCAAGTGTTTCAACTAAGTGATGGAACTTATATAAGAACTATCGGTCCACCTCCGAATACTAAGCCGTCGTCGGTTTCTCGTTACAAACCTAGTTCACTTGCTTTGGGAATAATGAATCATTTGATTGTCACAAGTCACACAACCGGATGCGTGGAAATTTTTTCTTATTCTGACGGGTATCACATTATGACAATTCAAAGTTCACCAGATGAGTCGCCACTTGGAGTTACCGCAGACGAAAATGGAAATTTTTTCGTGTTTTATAAAGGACCCGATACAAGTATTATTAAAAAATTTCAGAATACGATTTTGAAATATAAATTCAACAGAATCATGTAGAATAAAAATAAAATAAAATCAATTTAGAATTTGATTTATTCTTTTCATTTTTATTTTTATAATTTAAAATGAAAAAAATATAAATTGATTTTTTTTTGTTTATTTTAAAAATTGTCAGTTTCCGCCAATTCACCACCAACACACTACCTACACTACTTCGATGAGATCTTGGGCGTCAATTGCAAAGACTGCTCCTCCTGCTCCTGTTCCTGCTTCAACAACTGCTCAACAACAACAACAACAACAAGAAGGCGACATATTCGTTCTACTTCCACCAAAAATTCAAACCAAAAAAAATGGTGTCAATGGCGGTGGTGGTGCTGCCGCTGCCCCTGTAAAAGAAAAAGAAATAACATCATCACCACCATCACCTGCACATAAACCACAAGAACAAGAACCCACCACCACCACCACCACCACTGCACACGCCACACAACAACAACCATCATCACGCACCGAGAATTCTCGCCCAGAACACAAAACTGTGTCTCGACCTGACGCTCCAACTGTTGTTCCAATCTTCAAAGATGAAGACCATAAAAGGAAATGGTATGATGACGAGTACAAGCAAGATTGCAAGTATTCTCAAGAAATTTATCATCAGGCAATGGAAAAATGGAGAACGGAAAAACGCTGGCACGTTGTTCCAAATATGACCGACATGACAAAAGAAGAAGAAGCCGTAGGGTTCAGAAAGATTTACAAGTCGTACATTCAAGTGGATCAAGAGCGGAGCACTTTAGAACGTTGCCCTCACTTCGTTCTCCCATCCGACTACGGATACCTGATTCCATGGAACTCGGCACAAATGACAGAGACGTTCGCGGATTTCCTTGCAACGTTATTCTATAACCGCGCTGATGAACTATGCAGATGCAGAAATGTGGAAGACTTTGAGAAAGTTTACAATGCAGCGGCTGAACTACAATGGAGCAGCCAATGGTGCGATTGGAAGTGGAAAGTTAATCAAGAGTACCCCGCTGAAAAAGCCCTCTGGACCATGTCCACAAATGCAAACATGTGGCCAGGTAAAACATTTGCGCCACGCCCTGACGACTTACGCGGTCTGTCGGGTTCTGCCTCTGCGTTAGCCCATTATGGCATCAAAAAAACGCCGAAATATGAAGTTCATGGAGTCGAACGTGGACAAACCGGCATCTGCAATGTCAAAGACTTGAAAACACTCGGGAAAAAAGCCCCGATTCGTTGGTACGTGTCACCGGCTTACTTGAAAAACATGAAACGATTTCAGTTCATGTTTGAAGAAAATCCTAATGCCCGCACGGATTACGACTCTGATGACTGGTTTGGTGACTGGTAGCGACACGGCACTTGTGCATGTGTAACACTTTGAAATAAATAAAAATAAAAAAATCACTAATGTTTTTTTATTTTTAGTTTTTAGTTTACACATTTTTCAAACAACACGCAACTCAACAACTCAACTCCAATGATGATACAAGTAAAACCATACATCACCCTTTTTACTGTCTGGAATAATCAGGTTGAACATTTCCGGATTATGCACACAACATGTTGACAAAACTTGCTGGTCACACCCCGCAAAACAGTTCCCGCATAAATATACATCTAGCGCCTTGTAAAATAGTTCATGTAACCGATTTATCGCTCTTATATTTCCACCAAACATTGCACCACTTAAATGCACGGTGTTGTAAAAAATCACCTGATTCATTTCTTCTGCAGCGTATGGGCGCAATAACACAATGTCAACCTTGCCATCATTCGACACGTTTTCATATCTCGGAAAGTGTTCCAACTCACTTGACATTGAATCGCCTGGTGCCCTACAGCTGCCAATGTCTACCCAAACATACTTGTCGCTGCCATATATATTCCGCTTCATTGCCTCCTTCACAAACATCAACTTGGAATTCCATATCAAATAACACTCTATTGTTCGACCGCACGATTTTTGCGGGTCCATCGCATATTGTTGAACCCACATTTTCAGCGGATACCGTTTCAATAAGTTGAACTCCTTTATTTCCATACTTATCACCGTAAAAGATGCACCCAAGTCATTCTTTTGACACACGGAATTCATGTATTCAACCAAATCTGGAGACGTGAAAATTACCATCTTACAATCCCGACCAACGCGCAACAGTAAATTATTTATCCACGCATGATACTGTTTCGGTTCGTGTTTTGACTTTACACAATAATACGCTGTTACAACCGTAACTGTTCCAACTATTCCATTTGTTCCATGATTCGTTTCATTGTTGCTCATATATTTTATTAGACTGTTGTTGCCTCTTATCTAATAAAATATTTTTCATCTTAATAAAATACGAATAAAATATGAATTTAATTATTGTATTATTTTTGCCTCTACTATGACGACGACAACATCAACGGGACTTTGCGGCGCGTTTTTCTTTTATTAACTAAAACTCGGCGCTTATCTTCTTCAATGCGCTCTCCTATACATATTCGCTTTTGATTATTGTGATTATTATGACTGTTATAATCTCCATTACCACCACCACCACCTTGCGCTGCCGATTCTAAATCAACATCAATCATAAATATTTGATTTGGTTTACTATCCATATTTTTTTTCATTGTATAAATATTCATTTGTTTCGATTTGAATTTCTTGCACACTTCCACATCGTTTAATAAATTACAACCAAAATTACCACAAAATGTAAGTCGTTTTATTGGACCACCTATTCCTATGTCTACATCTGGTACTCCTGTCAAACTCATAAAATAATCTCGAATTATATTCAAAAATTCAAATACTTGACCGCTTTTTATACCATCACCATTAATATCTACACTCACATAGACTGTATCCGAATCCTCATTTCCAATGTTTTCAAATGCGGCAAAAGGAGCAACATTGACAAGTCTATTGAATTTATAAAAACTGCAAAATTTGATTTGTTCCCTTCCATTTCCTATATCATTTATAATATGAATTGTATGAAACTGCTCTCCATTTGAAGAAAAAAAATCAGGATTGTCATCAGATTCATAAATTCTATTTTTAATATTATTTTGATTCGTTAATGAAATGAAAGAGTTTGTATTTTGATTATAATTATATTCCAAATATGAAACACCTGTATGTGTAATTGGGTCACTACATATTTTAAAATTATAAGGTGTATCGGGTGTTATTTTTGACTTTCCTTTATACATTATTGCTTTCTTCCCGATGTTATCAATTAATGCTTTAATACCACCACCACCATCAGCAATAATAATATTTTCAAATTGCTGTCTCCATCTTGTTTGAATTGAAACTGGTGCTGCTACTAGTCCTCCTGGTGCCGGTTCCTGTGCCGCCACCGGTTTCATAACAAAATCTACATAATTATTACAAATAATTTCAGCCAAACTATTACACTTGGTGTATTCCAACATGAATAAAAGGTCATTTATAAACTTGTGTATTTTTTCTCCAATAATAAAGGTCATTGCATCTGCACTTACAGGAGCTATGGGTCCAAACAAGTTTTCGAATGGCGTTTTCAACGCATATATAACATCCATAATATTTTTAATTTTTTTATCAATGCCATTGCATGGCGAATCCAAATTTATTTGATTTTGATTTACTAGTGCTGCGAATGCTCCTGCTTGTACTGCTGCTTCTACCAACCCTGCTATTATTATTCCTACTCTTGCTGCTCCTGCGGTTGCTGCATCAATTGCATCGTATGCTCGTTGTCCTCCTCTTGCTGCTGCTCTTGCTCCTGCTAGTGCTTCTCGTGCAAATCGTGTTGCTTCTGCTGCTGTTAGTGCTGGTGCTATTCCTACTGCTTGTGCTGCTGCTTGTGCTGCTGCTTCAACAGCTGCTTGTGCTTCTAATGCTGTTGCTCCTGCTGCTACTTGTTTTGCTGCTGCTTCTCCTGCTGCTACTAGTACTGGCTTCCAGACCAGTAGTGCATTTCTTGCTAGTGGTGTAAGATAAAGAGTAATCATAGCGTCTAGTAAACCAGCATTCATTTCGTCTAGCCTTGTTTTAGTTACTTTTGAAACTTTTGATGCACCATGATTATGGTCTCGAAAATCTACATCTTGAAGAAATAAAATCATAGAAGGATGAAATTTGAATATTTTTCTCATTTCAATTACCTTGTCAATAAATTTATCAAATTTATCTGACTCACTAGCACCAGTAGCACCAGTAGCACCAGTAGCATCATTTTTTAATGTACTCTCTAGTTTCCATTCGCCTATTTGCTGGTAATTAGAACGGACAGTTAGCGGATATTCTGTAGAGGATTTATATGGAATCGTGTGTGCAATAAATACTTCGCCAGTATCTTTGCGATAAAACATATCCATAATACCATTATTTTTTGAAATATTATCATTTTCATTACTTGCAGCTGCAATAACTGCAATCTCAGCAATTTGAGGTGCCGCTGCATCATTATTTAACTCGCTTACGTTACATGTATACGTATAGTTAGATTTAAAAAGTGGTCCAGGTGCATTATTTCGTGAAAAACTCATAATTAATACACTCTGGTCATTATCTTTTGTAAGCAATAATGTTTGTATAACGTAATCGACTAGCGGAATTGGCGGAATTGGCGGAATTGGCTGCGGCATTGGCATCTGTAAAATATTTGACTTTGACCCTATATCATATACATTCAACATCGTATCAACGTTTCCTGGCGGTGCTGGACCCAAAAACGCTGTCAAACAAAATAAATACTTTTTTGAATTTATTATTCCATATTGAAGTGATGCTTGAATAATTGGGTTATTATTTCTTGCAACATTCACAAGTTCAATCACGCTTGCTTGATTATACTTATTTACATTATCAGCATCATCATATTCACATTTAAGTTTCAGTTTTATGATTCCATTACATGGTGCTACTACGGGTGCAGGGAGTACCAGTGCCGGACCTCCTGCTGCTGCTGCCGCCGCTTTTGCCGTATTATATGCATCATAGTTGAAGGCACTGAATCGGTCAAACCTACCACCTATAAAAAATACAGTTTCAGCTTTATCAGATTTATCAGCTTTATCAGATTTATCATTATCTTCATTTTCTGGACATATAATTGATGTCAAATAAAAATTTCCACCGCTATCTGATATTCTACTTCTTGTTCCTGCTGTTAATGCAACTTTACTATCGACTGCAACCAATCGCGCTTCCATGTTATCCAAGTTATTCGGGTTATTCGGATTCGGATTTTTTCTAATCAATACACACCCGATATTTTTTATTCGTTCTCGATTACCAGGAAGATCATTATTATCATTTGTTATATCAATTTTAAACACACCTCCAATTAGTGCAACATATCCTTCAACATTAACAGGTTGTTGTGGTCCCCCTTTCGCTTTAACCACCTTTTTATTTTTACATATGCATACTTTTAACACTGTAGAAACCCTGGCATTAGTATTAGGTGGTGGAAAAGCAGGATCATCGTTGAATAGTTTTATAACCTTGTACGTCTTTAAATTAACCATCGCCGCGCCTACAGTTATATCTATCTGTTGTTGAATTACATTGGCAGCATCATTATAAGTAGTCATATGGGTAAAATTTCCACCAACCAACATGTAACCACCTTCCGCCGCATCTAAAATATCCATACATAATACATTTGCTGCACCACCAACACCATTATGAACTTCAATACATTTTGTCAACTTGTGCGTCTTCAATTCTAATTTATATACTATACCCGCTCGTGGTGGGACTAGTTGAGCCCCCTTGTCTCCCAAAAATAAAAGAGGGTTATTTCCATTTTTGTAATATGCAATGCAACTGAATCCCAAATATGCATCATTTGGACGATTTCTAGTAAATGGAGTAAGTTGATTACCTAAATCATAAAAAAATTCATTATTAAACCTGTACTTTTCATTTGCATGAATGTTATAGTAGACATCATTATATTTAATTGGACGGTAATTTAAGTCCTGAGAAACACCGTAATACATCGTGTCACCGCTTTGTGTTGCCAACTCTAAACACATGGGCAAATCGCTTTCGCCTTTTTCACCTTTTTCACCTTCTATACCTTCGCCTTCGCCTTCACCCACACCCATATCTTTATCCACATCTTCTGCAAGTTGGTCATCAAGTTTGCTTTCTTCTTCCGATTCAATCAGGTCGCCCCAAAAATTATCCCAAACGGCTGAAAAATTATCGGTAATTAATTTCTTTTTCACAGCACAACCCACCCGAAAATTATTAGTGCTATCCTTATTTTTATTTTTGAAATCCGTCTCTGTTTGTAAAAATAACTTCAAGCACGTTAAATAACTGTCGTCATTATATCCCGGCTGCTTTATCATAGCGGAAATCTTACAACTCCTTTGACTAGAATAAATATAATATGGAAGGTTTCCTCTTACTAAAAATAAATTGTTCGGTGAAAAAAACAACTTGATGAGAAAATTCACATTGGCTTCAACGTTTTTTTGTCGTTTCGCCGCAGATATTATAGACCGTAAATGTGGTGGAACTGTTTTGCTACCCAGACTGGCTAAAACATCGTTGTATTCTTTGGACGTCGAAGATATAATCCCGCCACTTATCAACTTTACAACCTTGAATATTTCAACAATAATAGACTTGTCACTTTCAATTATAGAAATTTGTTTCCCGTCATTTTTTGATTCTTCACTTGATGTTGCTGTCGCTACCTTGTAAACTGCGTTCATTGAAACATACACTATGTTCCTTGTTTCTTTTGGTAATTCATTCGTTTTGGCACTATATATAAATATGCCAGTTCCGGTTGAAATATAAATATATGTATGTTGAAGTGTCCATCTGCTTAAACCCGCTTCTGTTTGAAAATACCTTCTGCACAATTCTTGCAAAAGGGTAAATCCGCTTGCATTATCTGCACCAGCAAATTGTGTTTGTGTAGGCAACGACAATACAATATTGTTGGTTCCTACCAACGTTTTTACCATTAGCATTTTACCCTCTCTAAAATCGCATAACCAAAGCACTACTCTTTTCACTTTAATATCTGGTCGCGCCATTCTTGTTCTATCTTCTTTCAACATTGACGATGAAACATTTGTTTTTTCAAGCACTTGTCTCATACCATAATCGTCACCCATTTGCCTGTATGGGTCAGAACCGTACGGAAACCCGTATTGCGAACCGTATTGCGAACCGTATTGCGAACCGTATAGCGAACCGTATAGCGAACCGTATGGCACCCCGTATTGCGAACCGTATGGCACCCCGTATTGCGAACCGTACTGCGCATTTTGAAACTCTTGCTGTTGTCGTTGTCTTATCAATTGCTGCTGCTGCTGATACATGCGCATTTGATCTTCTTCGTACGTACCCCCAACCTGAACACCAACTGCCTTTTTATCGTCGTCAAGCGAGTTTATTCCCGTCCACCGACTCGAATCAAATGACCCATATGTTATAAAAGGGTTCAATAAAAAAGATGAATTCGCAATTTTGGGAACAAATTCTACAACTTGATTTACCGACGGAGTCATCGTTTTTGAAATTATCGTCTGATTTGGGGTTAAAAAAGAAGAGTTGGCGTGAGCAAATGCACCATAGTCTCCAATAAATCCTCTATCGTTCCACTCATTCACTAAAATTACATTTTTTACTCCATCTTCCACATCGTCCAAATCATAATCATATAAATCTTTCGACAAACTCAATACTGAATTTATACTTTTGTCCACCACATTTTTGCCCATGAACATGTTATCAAATTTAAATTCTGTAAGTTTTGATGAACATAAAACCACATTGTATGTGTCTTCTATTACAACATTTCCTCTTTCATTATTCGTTCTTGAATTTGTTGTATTTTCTTGAATGGCTATTTCTTCCACCTTTTTGGAATATTTGCATAATGCATCAAAAAAATATTTCCTAGCTTTTTCCTGATTATCAGTTGAAAGTGTGACTAAATATTCGTCGCTCATCATCATATCAGGTACGCGAATTTCAATTATTGATTTTATTATTCGAGTTTCCTTGTTTTTGTTGTATCTTTGTAGCTTTTTCATCTCTTCCAATTCAACCTGTTTTGCTATAATCATCGACGCGGCGTCTTCTCTCCTTCCTCCACCCTTTATAACAACGTTCTTATCGCCTCGTTTTCTAAATTTAACATCTGGAGGCGAACTAGTAATTACACCAAATTCTTCATCATTGTAAAGCGAATTTTTAATTTTATCTTCATAATATTTTTTTGCACTTCCAATAATAGTATTCACCACTTTATTTATATACATTTCGTATATTTTCATATTCACGCCTCCATTCCCGTCTTCTATCCGCCTGCTAAATGGCGTAGATTCATTACTTAAATCAATTCCCCACGTGTTCAACACATGCAACTTTGACGAAGTATTCGTCGTCATCGGTATGGATTGCTTTGATGCAACCAATACAAACTCGCCATTGAATAATTCACTAATGGTTTGTTTATTAATTGTATAAACATAACGAACTGGTGGAGGAGGAGGTGGACCGCGATCAACAACAGCATCAACAACGACATCTTTTAGCGTGGTTTTAAATGCATTGAACGAAAGAGGATTAAACAAACCCTTGTCAATGTCTAGTTTCCCTGTCGTCCCATCCCATTGATATCCTATTATATCCGCACACATGTTATAATCGTAACAAAGTATACTAGACCATATGTCACTTGCATCGCTGTATTGTTCATCAATTGTTAGTCTCGTTATTTTATGCTCATGAAATCCAATTAGAACTGGTGATGCCGTTTCACTTTTTCTTAATAGCAATGTACCCATATTTTGTTGCCTAGTTTCGCCACTATGAGAAGCAACAATAAGTCCGTCAACACAAGAATAATACCCTTCAAATTCAGGCGTTTCGTTGATTGTAAGCGGCTGGAAATTATTGTATTCAAGCGAATAATATTGTCCTGGTGGTCCTGGTGGCAGTGGTCCTGGTGGTGCCACTCTACCATAATTTACATTCTTGTTATATTGATTTTCCAAATTCGTGTATATAACCATGACATTCTTAATTGTTTTAGTTTTTGTTGGGTCAACTATATCCCGAATTGTCGCTGTAAACTTTCCAAATACTGTTACTATTTCCGGGTCATTTATGTCGACTTTTATTTTTTCAATAAAATCGTCGGCTAGAAATGTAATTGGCAAATTTAATGGTCTTGGTTGCGCATTTTGATCAATAATGGTACATGAAAGAATTTCTCGTACAATTCCCCTTACAACATATTGTTTTTTTAACCCAATCCATAACATGTTATTTTTTATTTGATCATTTACATCTATTAACCCTAATCGGGGGGGTGCTACTTGATTTAACGAATTATCTAATTCATTAATTTTATTTTGAATGTCTATTAAACGCGGAGTTGGAGGAGCACCAGCAGGCATCGATGAAACTTCAAGCAAAAGTTCCCTCTGATAAAAATGGATTTTTTTGGTAATGTTGAAAACATCCTTATTTATACTTACTGCACCACAAGTTATTTTTAGAGGTGGGTCTGTTGCTAGTGCTAGAATTTCGTTCCATTGAAACGCTCCAGCACCATCTATATATGGAAGAAAAATTTGTGTATCATCATCTAACGATGATTTCATAATTATACACTCATGACAATTTTGAATGTAAACATTTAAAGTAAATGATATATGCATATTAGGATTAGTGTTCATACTTATACCGAGAGGAAATGTGGCTATATCAACACCGAAACCCCTTCTAAAATTCCAAAAAATTTCAAACGAATTGGATGGAACAAGTTGATTTACTATTTGTACCCATACTGCTGTTCCTGCTACTGGTGGTGGGTTTCCGTAAATCATATTAACATTATTAAAAGGTAAACCAACGTCCATTTTACCAGGTGTCCAGACTACATTATTTGATCTTATTATATTGTGTAAAGGATTTCTTCCATCACCACCACCATATTGTGCAATCACTGCAAAAATACCAGCAATTTGAAAAACAGGGTAGATAAATGACTCATCATCTTTATTAAAATTAATTTCGACAACACTGTTTACGGTTGTTGGTGTTTGTATGGCGGCGGCGGGATCAGATGTAAATAATAAAATGTCATACAGTTGCAACGATTCCGGCTGAGGTCCTATTTTAGTTCCGGGATCGTAATATTTAACACACCCAACCTGTTGACTCACTGCACCTGCACCTGTGAAATCAAAATAATGACCATAAATCAAATACTTGTACCGTTTATTCGCGGCATCGTAATATGGCGTGATTCCTTTTACCGTAAATGGTTTAACAATTGGACGAGGTTGGGGCGGAACTAATCCCAATCTCGGATCAAGAATATCCGGTCGTTTTATTTCGAGTTGAAATTGGTGAAACATTTCCAGCTCATCTGTTTCTCCGTATTGGTTTTGTTTGTTCAACGCCGTGTTACTAAATGCAGGACCGCAAATCGCATAGTGTAAATCGCACATCAATTTACTGCGCTCTTCATCGCAGTCTTCATACATTAGCGTATTATCAAGCGCTTTTATAATGGTTGAAGAAAGAGACTCGCTCGTATCATTTATTCCCTTTCCCAACCAAACTAATTCTTTGAACTTGGAAACATTCACGCGCTCTTCAATGAATTTATCAAATTCGGGGGTACCTTCCAGTATGTTGTCCGAAGGAACGCACGGGTACCTGTAAAAAAGACTATTCAATATGTCTGTATAAGTAATCACCGGAACTTTTGCCGGAACTTTTGCGTGAAGTAATGAGTTGTTTATATAAAGTCCCGTTTTTTCCATTAATTCGATTTTCAATTTCGCACCATTATTCGCTTTGCTAACAATTTTACTTAAATCAACTGCATCTAAACTAGTTATTGCTGCGGGCTGAACTCGTAGACCTGTCACTTCCACCGTAACGCGAAACCCCGTCCCGCCTGTGAAATTTAAAACACCGTAATCAGATATTCGTTCTAAAACAACGACGGGAACAATTTGTGAAAATCCCAAATAATCCTCCAGCATTTTATATTTTTCTATCACAAAGTCTCGTATCGTAATTTCAGGAGTAATTGTAATTACACCTGCAAGCGCAATCGATGAAGGAACTCCAAACATTGCTGATGCGTCATACTCGTCTCCGTCAATTTGCATTCTTGTTTTAATTTCAACACTTTTAGAAACTGGCGGAAAGGCGGTAGGAAATTGCATTGTAAATTTGTCGCTTGGTCCTGGTATTCCTACTGTTGGTCCATCGCTAGAAAAATTCAAAGTTGGAATCACCGCAACACCTCCTGGTGCCACTACTTGAGTCAACCCCAATATTATAGATAACGGTTCGTTGTTGGCTAAATCAACATCTAACAATTCATTTGCTTTAAAAATAAAACTTTCAAATTCAAACTTTACGCGAGTATTTGTAGCATTCATTCTAATTACCATTTTAGTTTCATATTTTTTAGTTATGATAAAGTCATTGATTATTTTCTCCATTACACGTAATAAATGTTTAATGTCTCTATATTCACCTTGCGGAATTGTCAATGTTTCTGGTCCCCAGTTAACCCCCCTAATTCTCCCCGAAACTTGAAAATTATTATTTGCCGGACTACCCGGATTTAAATTATTAATAAATCCAGCAAGATATTCATCATGTATATTTGGAATAATATTAGTAATCTTCATTAATTCATTTTCAGGAAAATACAATTTCAGTTGCATTTTTTTATTTTCATCATAATTGCAACTCCAAATTGTTGAAGAATCCAATCCGGTTTTCCATTTGCATTTATTGCACAGCTCTTTTTCTATCGTACTACCCAGCGTTGCAAGGTCATAATAGTCATCAGGAATAGTAATTGTAACTGGTGAATTATTATACGCGTCTGTAATGAAATCAGAGACTACCAAAAATTTATTATTTCGATTGGCGTTTGAAATGGGCGGAAACTTTTCAGAAAATATGCTTTCAACAAATGAAGCATGCGATGCTTCGCCCAGTATCGTTTTATAACTGTTGGTTGCAACTGTCAAACGAAATTCACGAACGGATGTTTCTAGCACATCGACAAGTTGTATTAACTCTGTTAATTTTGACAAGAAAGCCGGAACTTGTTGTTCCGGAAGTAAACGTAATCCTACCAGTAGTGCATTAACAGGAACAGTAATAGGTCGTCGAATCGCCTGAATTATTTTATTCAACATTACTTTTAAATACACAATATTATGATACAGTATGTTAACCATGCTACCAGTATTTGAAAAACTGTTATTCACTATTATTTCTTGAATCATTTTCTCTATTCCTCCGTCTTTTTTGTTGAATGTAAGTATTCGAAGTATCCTTGATTGAAAGTTTTCCATGAAGTTTGAAATGATATATAATTTATAAGCAGTATTTTTATCTACAGGGTTTAAAAATGTCAGCCCGGAAACTCTTTCAAGAACAGAACTAATATTTTTCCACGAATATTTTTTTGGGTCATTTGTGCGATTCGCAACTACATCAAGGTCTCTTAAAAAAATCATGTCACCTGGTTTAGGGCGAGGGTTTGCTCCCGCAAATATCACCAAATTATTATTCAAATTATAATAAAAATAAAATTCAATTACAGATTTAAAAATTAAAGATAAATTTCTTACAACATCTTGTATATTATCACTAATTACATGTTTATCTTTTTGCACTTCAATTGATAATGTCGGTTTAAAAATGGAAAGAACTTCTCTAAAAAAAATTGGATTGTTTTGTTGTTTATATTTCAACCATTCCACAATAGTTGTAGAAAGCGAGTTGCCATCTTTTACAGTTTCCGGGTATGATTCTACAAGCGTGGCATCATACTGCATCCGCCTGCCCACGCTTGATAATATTTTACACGCCGCTTTATAATTTTTATATTTTGTTTCTAATCTTATTTTTTTATTTTTTTCATTCTTAAACTTTTTCTCTATGTCTTCTTCTATTTTCGTTTTTGCAGCTTGTGTCATTTTTGCATCAACGACCAGTTTTTGTGCATTATCCAACTCTTTTTGAAGTTTAATAATCGCATTCGCATTTTGACGTTCTTTGTCGTCATTGTCCCTTTTAAAATTGTCACAAATCATTAGAATTCTTTTTGACTCTTCATTTCCGAGAACCTGCAAATACTTGTATGCGCTAGTATCAGTTTTTTCTTTAACAGGCGTTTCAATGTCGGATACTGGTTTAGGAAGTCGAAGTAAATAGTTATTAAATTCAAGAAAGTTCAAAAAGTATTTTCGACGGTCATCTTGTAAGGACCCGGATAAAAAACCCACCTCGCTAAATTCAATATCAGATGTAAATAATAAATCTTTATTACCATATCTAAGAGGTTTTGTCATTGTTTGTGGGTTGTATAATTCTTTCAATCCAGGTTCAAATGATCCCGACTCGCTTTTTAAAATTTGGGTTTCAATAAATAGTTTCAAAATTCCAATTTCATACGTTTCTTGCAATTTCACTTTTATTGCGTTGAACTCGGTGCCAATAACACCTGGTCCAAATTCAGATTGACGCTGCGTTTCCTTTGCATTTGCATTTTCAGTAATTGTTAAATCATCATCTTCATACCACTTTTTGTTTGCATTTGGTGACTGGGACATTGTCAAACTTGATTATTATTTTCTATTTTTTATCTTTTTTCTGGATGAATAAATAAATTATTATTTATTAATTAATTAATTAATATATTGATATATTAATTAATATTAATTTCATCTATTTAATATTTTTTTTATTTTGTATTAAAAGGGGGGGGGGTCAATTTGTCCCTTATATTTTTACATTGTCGTAATAGGATAAATATCCCAATTGAATTCGGTTTTCGCGCTGTTTTTTCGCTTTTTCTAAAATATCCATTGCGCTCTTTATTTCAAGTTCGCTAATTATTTTATCATTGTTTGTATCGATTGAATCTTGTAATTTCTTAAAATTTTCAGGTAATATGCAAAAATTACTTTTATCATTTAAAGCGTAATCTGCTAATACTACAAAAACAGCAGTTAGAGTTAGCGCCACATAAATGTTGCGCGTTCCCATCCATGCAATCGTAAATACAAGAAATTCTTTTGTGATTGCATATTTTAAATATGATTCTGCAGACGGGCTAAGATTCAGCTGAACATACCTGGAACCAATATTCAGCGTAAGCATCATAATTCCGGCGAAAAACATATTTGAATTTAGAGAATTAATTGATTCATGAATAATTTTAAACATTTTTTAAAAAATAAATTAATTTATCCTATATTAAATAATAATATTATTAAAATTTTATTAAATATTATTATTATTTGATTTTCAACTTTTTTTTCCGTTTATGTTGTTTTTTCCGTTTCTGTTGTTGCTGGCGTTGCCGTTGCTCCACACACCGCACTCTGCGTGGTTGAAATCCACTTTGCAATTGCAATTAATGGGGCGCTAAACACGTTGCTTGAAGTTGCATCCGCACTAATTGACGATGAAAGTGCCGTCAATTTTTTAGTTGAGTCTGATAAATTTGGATTAGATGCACACGTATTCTTGAAATCGTCAAATACTTCTTGAGGTTTTTGATAAAATATTGTCCCGCTATTACACATGGCACTATTTAATCCAAATGCTGTGGTTGCGAGTAGTTTCGCGTCATCCGATGACGATGTCGACAATGACAATTGTTTATAAATATCCGCGTTTCCAGCCGTGCAAACTTGTTTATTCAAATAATCATAAATATTTTGAGGTGTCGGGTTTGCCGGTAATGAGACTATGGATGCTGGTAAATTATTTTTGATACTCGATGTAATTGAATCAACCGTTGTCAAGCTAAATCCTTCATACGTCTTGAATGAATTCAAAAAAATGCAAATAATAAATATGGATACAAAAAGCGTATACTTGTAACCACAACCAACACTTATTATGAATATCATTAGCATTCGACCTGTAAGTGTATTATAATATTGTTGCATCTGACTCGAAAAAAATAAACATGAATATATTACTCCCAACCCTAATACAATTTGAATGATAACCGATTTACCGTATGCGTCTTTTGTATTCATACTTTTAATTTCTTTTATAACATCTCCGACTGTTTTATTCATATAATTAATCAACATAATTAATAACAATATACATATGTGAAGAAAAATAACATTATTTATTTTTTAATTAAATCAATCAATTAATTAATTGAAATATATATAATCTTTATTTCCGTATGTTTTCTAAAATAAAATCTCATTTTTTTATAGTAGAATGTCTTTAGCACAATATGCTTCACCTTATAATAATGAATCAGATGTAGATAATAAAAATCAAAAAAATCAGGGCGCTAAGAAAATGACTGCCCCACAATCATCGTCACTATCTTCATCATCTTTAAGAAAAACAATCAAACGTCCATTGCAACAACAGTCGCAACAGTCGCAACAGTCGCAACAGTCGCAGTCGCGTGTTTCAAATTTTATGAATAAATTAAACTCTCAGTCAACAACCACAACAACTTATATCGGAGATGAAGATGGAGGCGGAGCTGGTCCGTATGGTCATTACGGCGATTCAGAAGATTTAGCAGATTACAATCCAACAACCGAACAACAACAGCAACAGCAACATCAGCAACAGCAACAACAACAGCAGCAACAGCAAAACGGTGAAACAAATCATAATCACAATGATGATAATCCTGTCACAAGAGAATCTTTTATGGATTTACCCAGCTCATACGCAAAACAGTACTACCAACAATATCCGCCCTATAACACTACTGCCTCGAAAACGGTGTCGTCTGAACCCAAAGAAGAGTTGCTCGAAAAAATGAATCACATTATACACATGCTGGAAGAACAACAAGACGAAAAAACAGGAAATGTCACAGAAGAACTCATTCTATATTGTTTTCTAGGAGTGTTTGTCATCTTCGTCGTTGATTCTTTTGCAAGAGCCGGGAAATATGTACGGTAACCTTGTATGTATCGTTTTCGACACACTCACGCTCTCACTTGGCTAATCATTTTACATAAATAATATAAAAGTATAGTTGTAAAATTATTAGCATTACTTACCCCAACCATGTCTGCAGAACCCGATTCAAAAATAGATTTATTTATGACCATTCTTATCAATTTTGGAAATTTTCTCAGTGTCATATACAATGTTCCGCAAATGTGGAGAACATATAAACTGAAAAAAGCTGATGACATATCGTCTTATTTCTTGTGGATGAGATTAGCATCAGGTATAATCTGGTCCATATATTGCATATATTATAAAATGTGGTATGTCATTATTTCGTGGGCTTCTACCATCATATCGACACTTCAGATATTGTACTACAAATATTATCCCGTTTATTCACAACGCGTATTATTAACCGATTTGAATGAAGTGTCTGAAAACGAAATTGAAAATGAACATACGCGGCGAATAATTTCATCAGAATAATTTCATCACAATAACATTTTATATACTATTTATTATTTATTATTTATACAAATGGCAAGTATTTCAAAAAATTGAGTTTTTGACTGCATGTATTATGTTTCATACAACCGCGTAATAATGCAACAGCAACAGTCACAACTACAAAATAACGGACATCGTGGACATCGTGGACATCCTGCACATCGTGCATTCCAAGCTTTCAAAAATGTTATACTTTGGATTGTTTCAAATCCTTTATTACACATTATCTTGTATTTTATAATGTGTAACATTGCGCACCATCTCTCATCTAAATTATATTTGTACTTTTGCATCACCGATCATCGTGCAACTTTGCCCACGCTGGCAATGTCGCCCTTTACAATGATATCGCCACATTGCATAGCAATACGATGGGTCATGATGGAAAGCGCAAACCTCGTATATTTTCAAATACTTATGGTTGGTTCTTGGATTGTTGCGCGTATTTCATAATATTACTGAAATTTATTTATTATCTATACTTATATAAATAATGAAACTAAAAGAGTTTGGAATAATAATTAGAACAGTCGGTATTATTTGTCTTTTTTTGTTTATAATAAATAATGTCGTTTCAATTCCTTTATCAATTGTTATCATGATTTCTGTTGGTTATTTATGTTCTGCTATATCTTGTAGTGACAAGTTATTTCATCCATCTGTAAAACATCATAAAATTGTCAACTATTTTATTGCTTTATTGGGATTTATTTTTATTGTGAAGAATTTATAAACAACATTTTTATAAACTTTTTTCGCCAAATCAAAATTGGACATTCTATAAATGTCCAATTCTCATTTTTAAAAAAGAATCTTTAAAATAAAAAATCCTAAAAAATCCATTATTTTTTTTACAAACTATTTTATTTATTCCTTATCATATACAATGTTTAAATCAATTGAAAATAATTAGCTGACTGCATAAGCGAGAAACGAAAAAACCGGGAAAAACCGGGAAAAACCGGGAAAAACCGGGAAAAACCGGGAAAAACCAGGAAAATGCACCAAAAAAATAGGTCCTGTATAAGACAAATAGGTTCTGGATAAGACAAAATAGGTCTTGGATAAGAATAAAAAAGGACCTGGATAAGATTCTTTATAAAATATCCATTTTTATAAACTTTTTTTGCCAAATCAAAATTGGACATTCTATAAATGTCCAATTCTCATTTTTAAAAAAGAATCTTTAAAATAAAAAAATCCTAAAAAATCCATTATTATTTATATACTTTGTTTTCCTATTTCCTTAGCACATACCGTGTCGTTACTATTTTAAAACAACCAGCCGACTGCATAAGCAAAAAATGGGAAAACTGGGAAAAACTGGGAAAAATCGGGAAAACCCTCGAAAAATCGGGAAAATGCACCAAAAAAATAGGTCATGTATAAGATAAATAGGTCTTGTATAAGACAAAATAGGACCTGTATAAGAATAAAAAAGGACCTGGATAAGATCTTTTATAAAATATCCATTTTTATAAACTTTTTTCGCCAAATCAAAAATGGACATTCTATAAATGTCCAATTCTCATTTTTAAAAAAGAATCTTTAAAATAAAAAATCCTAAAAAATCCATTATTTTTTTTACAAACTATTTTGTAATTTTATTATCATATGACATGTCGTTGATATGTGTCAATAAACAGCCGACTGCATAAGCAAAAAATGGAAAAATCAGGAAAAATCGGGAAAAGTCCCGAAAAACCTCGAAAAATCGGGAAAATGCACCAAAAAAATAGGTCCTGTATAAGACAAATAGGTCTTGTATAAGACAAAATAGGTCTTGGATAAGAATAAAAAAGGACCTGTATAAGATTCTACAAGTATAAGACAAAAATAGGACAAAAATAGGACAAAATAGGACAAAAATAGGAAATGAAATAATACATGAATAAAACAATATAGGAAGATACAAATAAATATATTATGTGAAATATATATCAACAAACTTATACACTTATACATTATGCCAAAGGTCAAAATAAATTATGCTGAAATGATATTTTATAAAATTTGTTGTTCATCTACAAATATCACGAAAGTATTTATAGGTCACACCACAAATGTCAACCAACGAAAACATATATTAAAAAAACAAACACAATCAGAAACATATTGTTCCGACATGATTGAATTTATAAAAAATAGCGGAGGATGGGAAAATTGGAGTTTGCAGATACTGGAAAAGTACGAGTGTAAGACACACATTGACATTGTTTTGAGAGAGATTTATCACACAGATGCATTGAATCATAAAATGAATAACCCAGATAATTCTAATGCAGCGAATGGTTTGAATAATGGTAACAATACCAGTTTCAAACCTGGCGATAATAACACAAGTGACAATCTTGATAAAATATTTACATGTAACTACTGCAACTATCGTTGTTTAAAAAGTAAACACTTTAAACAACATTTAATGACACGCAAACACATGGATGAAGTGCAGAACCAAGTCGCGTCATCTGCAACAACATTGAACGAGCTTGATTCCGTCGGCGGCGAAGATAAAAAACAACTCGGATTTATCGTGAATGAGTGTTATGATGAATCAAGCGAAAATAAAAATGATTTAATTATTCAATTGTTGAAAGATAATGAATCAATGAAAATATTCATGAAGGAACAAAATGACATGTTGAAGGAAATGATTGCAAACCACAATACAACCACAACCAACAACATCAGACATAAAAATATCAAGCAGAAATTTAATATAAATATATTTTTGAATGAACAATGTAAAGATGCCATAAACATGTGCGACTTTATTAAATCACTCAAAGTCACGTTTCATGATTTGGAAATTACAAGAGACAAGAGCCTGGAAGAAAGCGTAAGCACAATTATGTTGAGAGGATTAAAAGAGCTCGATGTTTACAAGCGCCCAATTCACTGCACGGACCAAAAGAGAGACGTAATGTATATTAAAGATGAAGAAAAATGGGAAAAAGATGATGGAAATGTCAAACTGAAAGAATCGATAGATACTCTTTCAAAAAAACAAATGTACACCTTGAAAGAGTTGAGAGATTCAGATCCGGAAATAAAAACGAATGACGATAAAAGGGATAAATTTATTGTTACAATGAATCATGTTACCACTCCAATAACAGAAATGGGTGGTAAAAAAATGATAAAAACGATTGGTAAAGAAATATTTATTGACAAGGAATCAGATGGGGCTTGAGTTAATTTGATGCCTTATATCTGTTCTGAGAAACTGTTGTCATTTAATGGTTTGTAACTAGTATAACTCGGTCTTGTATCATAATAATTATTTCTATAATATCTGTCTTTTAAATAATAGCTTCCACATACAAAAAGGAAAAATGCGCATACTATAACGGTTGTTGACACAATTTCAATCATTGTTAATATTTTGTTTTTGTTTGCTGTAATATATAATTATGCATCTATATTAATTATTAAAATTAATATAAATTTTTTATAAATTAATAATGATTTAACAAACATAATAAAAAGATGTGAACGATATATATTATACACTTATATATATATACGCTTAACATGTCTTCACTAACAGATGCGAATACAAAAGAACAACTTGTTAAATATGTTAAAGGGTGGATACAGATGGATAACGAAATCAAAGAGTTTCAAAAAGAAATCAAAGAGAGAAGAGATAAAAAGAAAGAAGCTACTGACAAGCTGTTGCACATTATGAAAGACAAAGAAATTGATTGTTTTGACATTAATGGAGGGCAACTTATATACTCAACCACCAAAGTAAAGGCGCCTCTTAATAAGAATACGCTGATGAATGCATTGTTGAAATTTTATCAAAATGACGAAAATCAAGCGCAGAAACTCGGAGATTTTCTTATGGAAACGAGAGAAGAAAAAATAAAAGAATCCATACGCAGAAAAAAGTGTTGAAATTAAATTAAATTAGTAATAAAAATGTATTAATATAATAATATTATTAATATAATAGATAATATTATTTTACTTTTACGTCTCAAATATGTTACCTGGAACGTCTTCAAGAAAAATAGATTCAAAACACAAAAAATTGAAAAATGAAACGGAGAGTGACAGCAATCGCGAGGTATCATTGCAATATAATTTAGATAAACTAGGTGATGCAGGCGCATATGAATTTGCAAGTGATGGCAGCAAAAGTGAAAGTGATGATGATGCAATAAACCGTGATGACGGTTGTGAAACTTATCCGTTTGCATCCGGACTTGAAAAAGATGTTGACGAATCTGAAATTGACGCAGAGTCCGTCGTCATTCACATTTGCGTTTTTCAAATAAACACGTCATGCGAGCTGCCATTCATTGAATACATGATGAAGATCATGAAGAACGGTGACAACACCGCGTCAGAAAAACAGCAGTTTGAATTCCCAAGTATAAAGTATGCGCCATCAAAACGAACCGTAATTGACCAAGCAAAACAACACATGAATACTTTACTAGATGATGATGAAGTTGTAAAATATAGAGGACATTTAAAAAAAGGGGACGAATATTATTTGTTTTTTCATAAATATTTTCGAAAACTTAAATTTCCGAGTAATATTTCCATGAATGATGATGCGTTGTGGTGGATAGTTACAAGCGAAATCGTGAATTTCAAAAAGGTAATGTACGTTGATGTGGATAAGCGTGCAACTGACCTTTTTACAAAAAATCCTGCAATTATGCGTTTGTATGATTGCAACAATCGACTCATAGAAACGCCGGTAATATGTTATTACGGAGATCAGTATCAAAAAATAACTTACTTGGCTTTTTTTGGTTTATTGAAGGCGCCGTTGAAAAGCTCATTTGGTCCATTTTATGTAGGAACAAATTTTTTATCATCCATGAAATACGCTTGTTACACGCACGATAATCAACCGTTTGAACTTTATGACGGAACTGCATTGACCACAGGAAATAATGGGAAATATGTCGAAGGAGGTGTGCTGAGGTCGGTATTATTCGTGGGTAAAATGAATGTTTTTTTAAAATCGGGTACTCTTGATAATTCGCAAATCTCTCAAGAAGTTGCAAAGAAAGACGAAGCTGTTCGTAAACTTTTGGCACTTCGAGATTCTAATGGGAACTGGACAGAGAATTATGACACGGCATACAAAGGGTTATATTTTGTCTCAATTGATGACGATGACAATAATGATAACCACAATGATGCTGTTAAAAAAAATAGTAAAAAAAGAATTGCCGTAAATACTGTTGAATGGTTTTTCAAAAATTATAACCATACTTCCATTTTGTCTTACCACATGATTGACACAGAGACGATTCCCGATAAATACAATGTGGATTATTCTGAATATTATATAAAATAAATGAAATAAAATACTGATTATGCGTAATTCATTTAATTTATAAAAAATTATATTATAATAGTATAATTATTATATAAGTTTAATTTAATAAAGAATTAAAATTTTAACAGAATGGCAGTATCTTTAAAATTTAAATTAATTGTAATATGCGCCGCGATTGCATTTGATTACATTATAACAACAATGATGAATTTTTTAGGAATAGAGCCTAGTTTATATGGGAATTATTTAACATTTTGGAATGCTTTGGTTGTATTTTGGGTAGTTTTACCATCAAGAATTGAATCACCGTTTGATAACATTTCATAATTTATTAATCTTTTATTTGTTCTCTCTAGAAAATGTTACACGTGTGTGTTCAAAAGACCACCTCATGTTGATGAACCTGTTTATCTGTCATAATAGTTTATATATACATGTAATCGAGAGAAGAGAGAATTAATCATAATAAATAAAAATAATATTATGATTATAATAAAATAATATCATATACATTGTATAAACGTTTAATAAAAATGGAACAAATAAATTATAACCACGATTTAGAACAACTTTTAGCTCAATCTGCGGAAGAATGTGAAAGTTTGGGAATACTGCATCTTGCATCCTACGAAAAATACAATCTTCTTTCGAATTATATAAATATTCCTGTGATTATTCTTAGTAGTGGCATTGGTTTTATAACCGGCATTGATTTGCAATATGATAAAATGAATATTATACTGGGTATTGGAAGTGTGTTTGTCGGAATAATTAAATCCGTCGATTCTTATTTTCAACTAGGAAAACGCGCTGAAGCACACAGATTGTGCGCTTTACAGTATACGCAAATAAATAAGAAAATTCAAATTGAGCTTTCATTATGCAGAGAGCAACGCCAGACAGCAAAAGATATGCTTTCAATTATAAAAACAGATATAAAAAATCTACAGGACATTAGCCCGATTATTGACAAGGAAATAATCGCACAATATAATTTGAAATATGGAAAATATAATAATGTAAAGAAACCGAATTTTGTAAACGGATTAAGTGAAGTGAAAATAAATATTAATTCGCTGGAAGATGAGGCACTTGCATCTTTGACGCACTCTGTTCGCGGAAATAACAGCGTCAACGAAGGTGGAGGCGGCGGTTTTGGGGGTGGATTCGGAGGCGGATTCAGAGGTAATAATATAAATAGTAATAACAAAAATGGAAACGAAAATCAAAAACAGATAAACCTAACTGGTGAAAATATGTACTACGATAATGAATTGTATAAAAATTCGAATTTTGAAATGAATACTCCTGCAATTAGTCCAGATAAAATCAATGTAAGTGCAAAATTGACGTATGGTACTCCTATAAAACCAACCATGATTTCAACACCGGCGGCAGTTCTTTCTCATTCAAATCAAAATGAGATTGTTCCTGCTTTTGTTGGTGCTGCTGTTTCTTCTATTGTCGCTTCTGCTCCACCGTCTCAACCTATTTCCACGTTAAATATACCTCCACTTCCTGCACTTTCATCAATGTCTACGCCGTCGCCCTCAACGGAAAATAACAATGTTAATTTGGTTATAGATATTCCTGTGGATAACGATCAACCAAATATTGCTGCCGCCGCCGATAACTCATCTACACATTCCGCGAGCCCAAGTAACGTGGGAAATATGTAATAATTTCCATTTTTATTTAAGTTGTAAAATGTGTATCCGCACCCAATGTCGCGCATGGTCGGAGTTAATAAACTATTCGCATTTAGCTGCTATTAACGCTTCATATATGTAAATTTCATCGTGAATAATATATCGGCTATAGTACCAACAACTACAAATAATGTTAGTATTTGTTCGATGATTGATTTACGTGGTTTATTGATAAAATAATATGACGCAAGTATAAAAAATGGAATTGCTAAAATATCCCCATAATGTTCAATATTATCTATGATTTTGCGTAAATACATATATAATATTTATACAAATTAAATATTTAAAAAATTGAAATAGATATTAGTTGCTATATAATTAACATATCCGCATTACACATTTTCATAATGGAACGCCGAATTTCAGGAAAAATAGATGCACACACAATTGCTTTTAAAGATGACGTGTCTTCGAAAATACGAGAAGTAAATGCAGCAATAAGAGCCGTACTTTCAAAACTAGACCAACCAGACCAACCAGACCAACAACAACAAAATCAATTACAAATTGACAATTTGTGCAAACAACTCATTTCGTTTGTGTATGATTACGAGAAGTTGAAGCTTTGCAAGGAAGATTTTATGAAACGAAAACGCGTCAAGAATATCGTCCCCGCTCAACACCGGTGTCATGCGAAACGCGCAAATGGCGAACAATGTACCAGAAAGAAAAAGGTGGGTTGTGACTATTGCGGAACACACACAAAAGGTGCACCAAACAGTATAATGGAAGACGAAACAAATGGAAATGCGGCAAATAAAGTTTCTCAACAAAGTGTCAATGTGTGGGTTCAAAATATAAAAGGAATTGAATATTTTATTGATTCCAATAGTAATGTTTACAAACATGAAGACGTCATCGAAAACTCGCCAAATCCGCAAATTATTGCAAAGTGTGCTAAGAATGATTCGTCGGGACAATATTCTATTGAATTTGTTTGATTTTATTCAAATTGGTATCATTCAAGATGATAATAAATAATACTGGGATTATATATATTTTATTTTTTTTAATATTATACATGTGTATAACATTATTCTCTCTTCTCTCTTCATTCTATGTTTTCATTTAGCACCAAGACAAGCGGCGGCGTTGGAACCATGCAGAGTTTATTTACAAATAACGCACAAGTGTTTTATAAACCGCACAGTTTAGCAGTGGGGGGAACAGGAACTGTCGTAAACGCTAGACACAAAGCCAGAAAAACATAATGGACGAATATCGTTCCATCTCATCTACCATTTACAAAAATATACAATAATAAGTGTTATAATTATCAGATTTATTGAAACGTGGTTATGCGTTTCAATATCATCCAAGTTATATTTGGTGTCAAAAAGAATGTCGGCAATGTCAATTCCAAAGTTTGTATTATTGTCTATATGGTGATCGCGATGTACAGACGGTTTTAACAAAACATAATTTATGTTGTGGGTTGTTGCATACATGAACGCCCATAGCATTACTATCCGGAAATCGATAAAATAATTGACAAGTTTTACGAAAATAACGATTGCCCCTCCCTGTGTTATTACATTGTTGATAAACTCATACAAGATGTTTGCAGGCTGTTTATTTATGGTTGTGTCGTGGTGTGTTATCGAATGAAAATCTAAAAACCTGCAAAAATGTAATAAATATCCATCTATTCGAGGATTTATGTTATTTTTTTTAAATTTATTATACATCTTTGTAAAATTCACGTTGTGTGAAATGCGATGACTCATATGTCCAAGTATTAGTATGAAAATATATGATACACCTAATGATAAATATGACGTAGTATTTGGATTACTTTGTTTAAACATGTAAAAACATAAAAGCAATGTTAAATAAAACCATTTATTTTTGTTAATACTTTCTTTTAATGCAGTATATAATTTATCCTTGTGTATATTAGAATCTGAAATAGATTCAGAATCATAACATTTAGTGATTTTTTTATTCTTTTTATTTTTCGATTTCTTGTATTTTTTTTTTTCATGGTCGTTATTATTTTCTCTAAAATTATTCATTCGTAAAAATTCTCTTGTTGTATTGTTATGGTAATATAAATTAACAAAATAAAAATTTTATATTTATATACATTATGTTTATTTTATCGAAAGAAAAACGAAATAATATTATAGATAAATTAACAAATGATTTTAAAAAAGGTAAGCTTTCTGACAAGTCACTTGGAATTTTAATACGGTCATTTCATGCAAGTACTCCTGTTTCATTATTATTTCTTTCATTATTTGCGCCACGTTATGTTGTAAATTGTATAGTTGCATTCTTAGTTGTCGTATTTTTTTTGTTTTTTATTTTTGGTGGATGTTTTTTAACCATGGTTGAAAACAAAATATGTAACGATGATTTCACAATTGCAGACATATTTTTAGAATCATTAGAATGGGAAAAAAACTCTAAAAATCGATTCAACATTTCGTGTATAATTGGCGGTTGTTACTGCTTACTGATTGCAATAATATACTATATTAGATTTTACTTTAATCATTAAACATTTGCATATGATGTTTGTTCGGGAGTTTCGATTTCTTTTTCAATTTCCATTAACACCAACATCTGATATAGCGGTGGCATTTTTAACATTGTATTTGTTGTATATGTCACCTGTTTGCATAACAGACCGCCATGCTCCAACCATTCTCTCCAGCTGAGTTCTTTCAATGGGTTGGACAGTTCCAACACTTGTCTGTTGCGTTGTGTTACATTTGGTAACCAACTTTCGAGTCGTTCTGAAGGCGGTCTTATATTTTCAATCTTGTGAATAACGACACGCCTCTCGAAAAATAGAAACGCAAAGTATTCTCCAATTTTTGCTTTGTTATATTGACTGTCATCCCAACACCATCTGTGACCGTGTATTGATGTGCGTTCTTTTTGTTCATTATAGTCGATGTATCCCTTGTTTCTGACATTTCTGCTGATAGGCGTAATCGTCAAATATTTGCAACCTTCTCTTTCAATTACTGGCATACGACTTTCGTGTTGATGGCTGTATAATTAATTATATAGTTATTTTTCAATTTTCTTTAATATTGTTACAATAATATTAAGTTTATAACAATATTAACATAATAATAAACATATTAAAAAAATAATATTTATTATTAGTATACGAAAATAAATACGAAAAAGTTGAAACGATGAACCCGATTGCGACCAATATGAAGATTGATTCTGATACATTTGTTTGCATGATTTGTCTTGCAGCGTTTATTGGATACACGTTGGGTTTAAGAAACATGGTCAATACTACGGTAAAAACGCAACAATGTCACAAGGTTACTCAAACAAATTTAAGTGACTTGGCGGACATATTGATTTCATCTCATTTGATGATTAATAATTTGCAAAAATCGACGATCATGCCAATCATTACACCACAAACGCAATCAACGCCCATTATTGATAATGATGTGTGTGAAAGTTTCATGGTGACTACAAATACACGCAATGATGTGCATGCGGAAGAGGATAAAGTTGATTCTATCGAAACTTCTGCGTCATCAGAAGCCTCATCAGATATTCATACTAATAATAATAAGACGTTGTCCCCAATTATATTGAATAATTCTGAAGAAGAATATGAAGTTATTTTGGGAAATGTAAAAAAAAATCATACAACAAAGGGCATCAAAACTCAATATTATTTTGGTTGGTTTGATTCCATGTTTTGAATAAAAAAGGTTTTTATTTTTAATTTGTTTTTTTTTCATTTTGTGTTGTTTTTGTTTGTGCACAAGCATGTAAGAGTTGTAGTGTGGGAGTGATTCAAGGTGTTTGGCTCCACTTGAATTGCAGTGACTCAGATGAGGATGATTCGGATAATGACCCGGTAGCTGAATTGGAATGAGCGGAGTCGGAATCGTCACTTGATGATGCCGATGACAATGTAGAAGTCAGCAGTTCCACACTCGGAGTCATCCATCTGAATTCTTTGACGATGTCTACAGGCGCAGATGGTGTAGGTTCCAAAAAGCTTGAGAAATGATGTTTGTAGTGTGGAGTGCTGAATCGCAATGAAGATGGCGAAATCACTTCGACGGATGGGGTGGGGAACAACTTGGCGGGTGTCATCACATCTGAAGGAGTCGATAAGAATGCGGGAGTTGATACTATGTGTACGGTCGCATCACCCTTCAAGTCGCGAATGGGAGACATGGGAGTATTGGAAGAATCGAAAGTCATTTGAAGTTGCTTGTTGCCTGAAGAAAACTAGAAGAAATGAAATATAAAAGAAAGTTTTCAATTTATATTTTTTGCATTGAGTTTTTGGAACTTTTTATTTCATTTTTACATGGACATGAAATAAGAAATGATAAAGAGGGGTCGGTCATCAGAGGGAGTAGGGGGACATGCTGTCCCCTCTGATCCCTTGCCCAGTTTGAAGGGAGGGGTTAAAGGGGAACCGCATATTCCCCTGATAAAAACGTATGATTGCCGGCGGTAGGTTTCGATCCTACGTCCTCCCCGTTATGAGCGGATAACCATCTTCTTGATCGGACTTGTGAGAGTCATAGTTGTAAGATGACGGGTGTTTAGGCGCTCTTCCTCTGAGCTACGCCGGCTTGACACAGGGGAACGTAGTTCCCCTCTAACCCCTCCTTTTACAGAGGGATGAAAGTTGCTCAAGTGCCTTGATGCACCGATGCGATATGGTGATGATATACCGGCAACTCGTTTCGATCGAGTGACCTCGGAGTTATGAGCCCCGCGCGCTTCCTCTGCGCCATGCCGGTTTGAAAGTTGCTCTAGTGCCTTGATGCACCGATGCGATATGGTGATGAAATTCCCCCGACACGTTTCGATCGTGTGACCTCCGGCTTGTTATGCGATAACCATCTGTCTTTCGGATGTTTTCACATCGTAATGTCGACTGACGGTGTTTTACGGCGCGCTTCCTCTGCGCCACGAGGGATGAAAGTAAGGGGACATGCTGTCCCCTCTAACCCCTTGCCCATATTTGAAGGGAGGGGTTAAAGGGGAACCGTAGGTTCCCTTAAAGGGTGCTCTGGTGCCTTGATGCACCGATGCGATGTGATGATGATATACCGGCAACAGGTTTCGATCCTGTGTCCTCGGAGTTATGAGCCCCGCGCGCTGCCCCTGCGCCATGCCGGTTTAAAGGGTGCTCAAGTGCCTTGATGCACCGGTGCGATGTGATGTGATGGATACCCCCTACAGGTTTCGATCCTGTGACTCCCAAGTTATGAGCCTGGTCACTCTGCCGCTGAGTTAAGGGGGTTAAAGTTTATCTAGTGCCTTAAAATCTACCTCTGCGCCATGCCGGTTTAATTGAACTGAAAATTTGCAGCGACTCTCTTGGGATTCGAACTCCGAACCTTTAGTGAAATCGTAAAGTCGTGTGCCAACTGGGCTATGCGCCACATGAGCAATCGCTGCTTGAAGTAGAGGGACGTTAATGCATATATAAAGATGAGTCCCCATTTTATACGTGATAATTATTAGAGTTATAATGTATATTAATAAAAATATATTTTTATATAATATAAAATAAACTAAAATAAAATGAAAACACGCAAACAAAAAAATTGTAGTGTTGCTTCATATAATCGTCAAGTTGCGAAATATGGGAAGGCAAATTGTAATATAATGTATAAATGTCACTTGGTTAAAAAGAATAACAAAAAAGATTATGCGTATAATAAACATAAAAATAGGTTTAAAACAAGACGATTGAAATTTTTGAATACTTCCTCTTCAAAAAATATTAAAACGAAAAGTAAATTTAAAAAAATTATTCTTTATCCTGAAAGTTTAGGTCAAAATAAACCGGGTGTGGATAAAACGCCTGCAAAGTTTTCGAAACTTATAAATCATAAAGATCATACGTTTATAAAAGTGAAAATGACAAATAATTTATTCAAAAATTTGATCAACTTGTACAATGTCAACAAGGCAATAAAAGGTCCAAAAATAAATATTGGCGGAGATCATTCGATGGCAATAGCAACAATTGCAGACACTTTAAATCAGTATCCGAATGCAAAAGTAATTTACTTTGACGCACACGGAGACATAAACACGTATAAAAGTGCACTAGCAAAGAATTACCACGCAATGCCTTTGAGTTTTATAACAGGAATTGATAAAGATGTAAATGGAGATTTTCCATTTATAAAGAACAAGCTAAAATTAGAGAATTTATTGTTTGTGGGAACAAGGTGTTTGGATCAATATGAAGTGGATATCATACACAAGTATAATATCAAGACGATAACGCCGTCGGAAATAAATAACGATTTGCCAACAGTATTAGCAAAGATGGAAGAGTTTGTGGGTTCGTCGCCGTTTCATATATCATTTGATGTGGATTGTATGGACCCGAAATATGTGCCATCAACTGGAACGGTGGACAGTGGTGGAATAGATATGACGAGAGGGAAGGCGATATTAGATTATTTATATGGTAAGAAGGTTGTAAATGTAGATGTGACGGAGTTGAATGTGAGTTTGGGAGGAGAGGAAGAAGTGTTAGAGTCGGAGAAGAATGTAGTAAGATTGTTAGAGGTGTATTTAGAGGGGCAGGGGACATGCTGTCCCCTCTGACCCCTTGCCCATAGATATTTGAAGGGTTGAAGGGAGGGGTAAGAGGGGAACCGTAGGTTCCCCTGAGGGAGGGGTGAGAGGGGCGCCGTTTCACTTTGTATGCTTGGCACCGTAGGTTGCTCTGATGGGTTCCCTTAAAAAAGATAGTTAGTCGAATCAAAGTTAGAGAGAAGAGAGATAATTAATAATTAATAATTAATTAATTATAAATTCACACCCGAATTCACACCAGATTCACACCAGATTCACACCCGAATTCACACCCGAATTCACACCAGATTCACACCAGATTCACACCAGATTCACACCAGATTCACACCCGAATTCACACCCGAATTCACACCAGATTCATACAAGATTCATACAAGATTTATTCAAAAACTTATCCCCGAATTCACAGTGAAAAAGTGCGACATTTTGCCCGCACCATTTTATTACTCATTCCCGAATTTATCACTCATTTCTGAACTTTTAAATAATAACGAAAATCAATCCGAAATTGTACCCACTAAGCATAATATCACTCATTTCTCACAATAGCACTCATTTCTGAACTTTTCAATAATAGGGTTAATAAGGGGTAGGGTTTAGAATTTAGGGTTTAAATAAGGGTTTAGCACAACCGTAGGGTTTAGGGTTGGCGTCGCCAGTACACATTGCCGGGTAATAAAATCCCTCGTAATCTCCCTCGTAAATTTCATAGTAATTCTTTTTCTTTTCATTTAATGAATGAATGATTTCTCCGCAAATTAACACCAGATTTCACACCAGATTTCACACCCGAATTCACACCAGATTTCACACCAGATTTATCCGCAAATTAACACCAGATTTCACACCAGATTTCACACCAGATTTCACACCAGATTTATCCGCAAATTAACACCAGATTTATCCGCAAATTAACACCAGATTTATTCAAAAACTTATCCCGAATACAATGAGAAAGTGCGACATTTTGCCCCCACCATTTTATCACTCATTTCTCACTATAGCACTCATTTCTGAACTTTTTAATAATAGGGTTTAGGGTTGAGGGTTTAAGGTTCAGGGTTTAAAACAAGGGTTTAGCCGACCCGTAGGGTTTAGGGTTGGCGTCGCCAGTACACATTGCCGGGTAATAAAATAACTCATGTTCTTTTTCTTTTTCTTTTTCTTTAACGACTTGATGATTTATCTCTCTTCTCTCCACAAATCAAATCATAAACTATCTTTTTTACAAAGGACGACGACATGTCGAGAGCGTGATACTGTCGAATGATTTCAACCCTTCATCTTAAATGTCTTGTCCGTCTCGCGCATTCGCAGCCAATTACTGTAAAAATAAAATTATAATCTTATTTTAAAGTATACCATTAGTTTATTGTATACTTTAAATTAATTCAACACAAATGAATACAAACGCGGATTTTAATCTTGATGCAGATCCTGAATTATCTGTTCTTTTACCCCAGACGCCGATGATTGCTTCTAATTATGGTAGAGCAAATCCTGTCCAACAACAGTTAGTGCGTCAAGATCAACAACAACAACAAACACAACAACCACAACAACCTGTCGAGTTTAGACCTAACAAAATTGAAATTAAATGGGGTCCTGGTTGCGGATCACAATGTAAAGGTAATATTAAAAAACCAACTGACGACCCACCGCCACCTCCTGTATATGGTGGAAAAAGAAAAAAACGGAGCATGAAACGAAGAAGAAAAAATAGTAAAAAGTATAAAACTAAAAATCATAAACGCCGTCAAACGAAACGAGTTATTAAAAAACGAAATAAATTAAACAATTCATAATATTGAAAATCGAATTATTTAAAACCTTCATCTAGATTGATGAATCATAATAATATAATTCCACACATATTTCACATACTTTATTTATTTTATATTTTTCTTTAATTTTTTTAATGACTTAATGATTTATCTCTCTTCTCTCCACAAATCAAATGGTAAACTATCTTTTTTATAAAAACGCCACGAATAAACGTTCGCTTAATCTTGATTCTTTTTTTCATCTTCATGATGGTTTGCTCCGCCGTGTAACTGGTTATGCAAACGGTGCACCATGACAGATCCAGTTTTTTCGAACAAACACGGTACAAATCCGTGAACTATAAATACGAGCGAGCAACCTAGCGCTTGAACGCTGTAACAGCACGCGTGTTTCAAGTGTTGAAAGTAGGTCATACATTGCTCTTCTGGATGTTTTATAAAAACATAATTAAAAAAACGATTCGACCCCGAACGGAAAGCATTCAACATTTATTATAAGTTTTATAATAAATATATATAATAAAAAAATTAATTGATTACGATTATATTTTTTATCTTTTGATTTTTCTTTGATTATTTAATTTTTTCTTTTACTCTGTAATCGTCGTTTTTGTCTTCTTGTATATCAAAAAATTTAATAATAAAAATGTTAACTGAATAAAATTAGCGCCTTCTGGAGATGCTGCGCTTCTTATTGCTGCGCTTCTTATTGCTGCGCTTCTTACCACGATGCTTCTTATGCCTCTTGGTTCGACTACCACCCCTCCAGCCGTTTATTTTGAATGAATAATCTTTTGCCACGTCCAACAAGTTAACATCTCGAATAAATTTTTTACCGCCTTCTTTGGTTGTTATTTCCGCCATATCCGCCATTATAGGAAAAATAAATTTTTCAAAAAAATTGTGTAGATTCATCAACTTATCTGATATTTTTTTATCATCATCTAAGTCGGAGACTTCCTCCCTTTTTTCGATTCTGCGTTTTCTTGACAGGGTTGTTTTCACATGATTACAGACATTTCTTATTAAATACGTCAAAAAATTTGCTAGTTGAGAGATATTCGATATTTGACTATAATCAATCTCAAACATTTGGTGGTTTTCAGGATAAACTCTTCTTTGTTTATCACTAATATCACGAATATTTAAATATGTATTATCTCCATTATCTCCTTTAAATTTAACAACAACGTACAATATTTCACCACGAAGACCTGAATTATATTTTAATGCCAATGCTTGAAGTGCACCAAGTAATTGAGTAACACACTTTACTACTTCTGAGCCATCTTTGCGCGCCAGTAATACAGTGCGGAATCTTTCAATAACCTGAAATGGTGAAAAATCTGAATGGTCACCAAGAAACGAATCACCAAAAACATACCATATTTCATACAACAATTTTTCTGAATTTTGTGACAGTGCTAAAGGTGATGGTGGTGGACCACGTTTCAGCTCTTCTGGTTCTGTATGACTTCTTATTATTTTTTGTGCCTGTATTGTTAGTGGTAGTGATACCTTAAACACTTCTCCTTTTTCGGGGTCAAATAAATCGAGTGAAATACTGTCTGCTCTACTGGTGGCAGCAGCTAAAATATCTTCTAACTCTTTTGAATTTATACTTGGGTTGACGGGCGCGTCATTTATCGATACCAGATATAGACCTTTACGAATCGCACCATTGTCAGCTGCGACGCCATCTTGAACGATTTCATAGACGACAGGTGGAGCGCCAATTGAGATAGAAAATTGTATGCCGATAACATTTGATTTCGCTATATCTAGTGTCTCGAGCTGTTTTTCGGGAACGGCAGCTTGCATATCTTAAATATACTTAAATGACTTAAATTGTTTATACAATAATATAATATTTTATTTTTGTCAGCTTTGTATTTACGACGCCGCGTTCAAGGCACATACAAAGTAATTGGGTCAACGTACCAAATGTCTGGAACTGTGGGTCCATTAACATAATCATAATCAATGTCAATGATGGTTACAGCCCCTACAATATTGGAATCTATTTCCTCAACGACCGGAATGCCGACAAAGTAATCCGGACAAAAAAGCGGACCTTCTGACTGAGAATCTTTTTGCTGTTTGCAAGTGAGGGTAAAATTCGACATTGGGAAACGAAACCCGTTGTACTGGTTAGAGTTGATAATTTGCTGGGCAAAATACTGGCTGGGACCTGTAATGCCGGTTGCGCCGGTTGCACCGGTTGGTCCCTTGAAATTAATGTCGACGAGATTCAGGTATGAAGCAGATGAAGCGCACGGGTCGCTGTAATAACAGTGTTTCGGGTCAATAAAAATATCTTGATTTGAATCGATCATGCCGGTTGGTCCAGTTAAGCCGATGGAGTTTTCGGTGTAAGAGCCTGGACCTGGACCCGTGAATCCGGTGCTTGACAAATCATACACCAGGACTGAATCGGTGCAGCCGGTTGGACCAATTTTAGAACCATTAAACTGGTAATAATTTCCAACATACAATTCTCCATTAGACCCGAAATTATTCTCGTAATATTTGTATGTCAAATCGGTAAGCGGTAACTGATTCAAAAGCACCTTTCCTTTTGTAATATCGAGCAAGTCCTTGTAACTGGCGCTAGACACCAATGTTGAGTCATCGTATAAATTTTTCTTCGCGATTTCGAATGGTCCGTTGTATGTTTTATATCGATTATTGCCTGGTATATCGAGTGTTGTTGAGAGTTCGACCGTTCCGGCATAAATTGTTTTGGAGCGGAGCTGGTTAGTTCGTTCGCTTGAATTAAGGTTAGGGGTCGGTTTTTGAAATATGCGTTTAAATCCCATATGAATGCGTATATTGATGTATATTGATATAAATTATATTATATCAATATAATAATTGAATGAATTTATAATTAAGTTACTAAATTAGGGGAACCTACGGTTCCCCTCTGACCCCTCCCTCAGGGGAACCTACGGTTCCCCTCTTACCCCTCCCTTCAACCCTTCAAATACGGGCAAGGGGTCAGAGGGGACAGCATGTCCCCTGTTCTTCAACCATAAACGCATTCAAAAATGAGTTCCATGTTCCAATCCATATTGTTCAAATCAACAATGCGTCCAAAATTATCGTACAGCGTTATTCGAAGTTTTTGAATATTTACCGGACCGAAGAAATTGCGCTGCCTGTTGAGCTGTGTGCTGGAAGCCTCGCTAATTTCTCTCAAAACCCCCACATTTACTCTTGTAATTACATTATTGATTGCAAACGAGTCTGAAAACACGGCAGAATAATAATCATTTACGCTGTTGTTGTAGTCATCTATTGCAATAAAAATATAGCTTGTTGCTTTGAATGCGACAAGCGCCTCTGACACTACGGCGCCGAAATGTAAACTGCCGTTATTATTTGAAATGTATTCGGCGTTTCTAAATCCCAAGTTCCAGCCCAAGAATGACAAAAGCGGCGCATCGTAATTGGGAGTTCCGTTGCTTCTGACGTTGGCGATGACTTTGAAATAAATCGGAGTGGCGGCACCGGCGGGTTGCGAAAACACGCTTTTACCGCTAATCTGATCAATGTGGAAATTCAACAGTCCGCTCAAGCCGCCGGCACCAGTATTTGAATCTAAAATGGTATTAATTGTTTTTTCAATAGAAGCGGAAGCGACAACGTTGGTTACATCGGCGGTTGTATAATAATTTCCATCGGGAATGACAATTGTAAAAGTATGCGTATAAGCGCCAGCAGCGGTACCCCATAGAATCTGAATTGCATTATTTCCATTCAATTCGCTAACCGAATAAATTGCATAAAACGGAATTTCAATTGAGCCGACACGATACGAGACGATATTATCTATTCTTTCCGGCAAAGTAATGTGCAAGTCTGTGCTTTTTGAATTATAATAATTGGGTCTAAATCTTGAATCGATATTTATGGATGACACAATTGTCGAATACTTGATTGGATTAATTTTTCCTGGAGGCGCGCCATATTCTCCAATTTTCAAACCGCCAAGATTTTCATAGTTTTCCAACGGCGTCATGCGGTAAGCGTCGGCGATAACAAAGTGACCGTCTGCTGCAGAGCCGGGAATGACCGTGTTATTTGGAAAATTGTGAACCGAGTCGAAATATATGTCGTGTGCCTTTGTCGCGCCCTTTGCCACAGCTGCAATTAAACATTTTGATGCCGCATCTAAAAACTCGCTCATTTGCGACTGCACTTGTGTGCTGCTTGGGGCGGAAGCGAGTTGAATGCACAGTTTTTGTTTATTAGTCATGATATCATTTACACTGTAACTTTTTTGTAGACCGAGCAAGTCTTCTAATTCTTCATTTGAGTAATTGTGAACATTGAAATCAAAACTTGAACTTGTCATTTATAAAATATATTGAATATGTGTTAAATGCGTATATAATTTATTATAATTTAATATAAATTATACATTTATTATTTATTATTTATTATTTATTTATCCATTATTGGCTGGCTATAAAATGGTACAACCACATCCTGAATAATCATTTGCTTTCGAAGGCGAAGACGGCGAAGACGGCGAATGCGAAGGCGAATAAGGATATAAATGGGATGAATAAGAATAGTAGTGTTCGCCGCAGCATTTTCGCGGTGTTTTAATAGAAGAAGATGATGATGAAGAATCTTTGTCTCTTTTTAATTTAAAATATCTTGATGTTCCGTTGATTCCGGCGCATCCAATATCTGCGATTGCGTTTGGATTGTAATAGTGAGGCTTAATCGCAGAATCGTATACGAGCTGTAAAAACGACGTGATTGCGAAATGCACATCGGAAGATTTTGCGCAAGTTGCACAGTTGTAAACGGTTTGAGGAGCAGCAGTCTTAGCGGCAGTGGCAGTCTTAGCGGCAGTGGCAGTCTTAGAAGTCTTATCAGTCTGGGCAAATTTACTTGAACTAACGTTGTTAATGTTGTCAATGCGATTATTATTGAAAATTGCGTCGTCAACGTACACTTTATCTAAACACGACACTTCAGCGTATTTAATAGTTTCATATGGAAATTCTAAACACAAATCGCTGTGTATTTGGGTGCGAGTTTTTTGAATTGTGCGTTTATCCAGTTTATTTCCAATGACTAAAATCGGATGTTTGTGTTGGTGAATGCAAGTATTTTTTCTTATTGCGCGATGAATGTAAGAATACAAATCTGCGTACGTTTTTTCATTTGACAAGTCAAAAACCACGACGACTGCTGAAATATGTTTGTAATACGAGTGCGCAATGCCCTGATATTGCGGCGAACCCGATGTGTCCCAAAAGCAGCATTTGACGTGGTCATAATTTTTCACCGATTTAGGGGACATGCTGCGAAACGCAGTGCCTTGTGTCCCCTCTGACCCCTTGCCCCCCTTGTCCAATTTGAAGGGGGGGTCATCAACCGCGTCAACAGCATGAATGATGGCATCCGGGTCCAAATCGGCAGAAAGAGCAACCATGCGGGACTGGAAATCGATGCCGACTGTGGAGCCAGAATTGAAACACGCGGGCATGAGCGTGTAATGATTAATAAGTGTTGTTTTTCCAACGTCTTGGTCTCCAATAACTAAAATTTTAAAAGTGAGGTGGGATACCATATTTTGTTAATTTGATCAATGTTTATTAATTTTAATTAATTTAAATGAACACAATAATAAGAAAAGAAATAAATAAAAGATAAAAAAAAGATTTGTAGAAGTTATATAAATAAATTGTATTATATATAATAATATAATTATGTTATTATTTTTTATTATCTCTCTCTCTAAACCACAAATACTCCCTTGTTTCCCTTATACACCCTCATCCTCCGCAACTTTTACATCCGGTGCTTTTCACTTTCATGATGGCGCCAAGATTTTTCATGTCAAACATTTTTCCTGAGCCGCCGCCGCTTGAAGCCGGTGCTGGTGCTGGTGCTGGTCTTGGAGCAGCCTGCTGCTGCTTCTGCATGAAGCCAAACATTTTCATTTTAACCATGATGAATTATAAATAATAATAATATATTTTATCTGTAATGTTATACAATACTTGAAGATAAAAAATGCTATGAAAAGTAATTTTTTATAAAGTCTGCTTCATATAAAGTGTCAATGTATTTTTCTTTTTTTAAAGTCGTTTTTTTTGAAGACGCATTTTTATTCCCTCCTTCAATAACAGATTGATTTTTATTGCTAAACATGTTGATGGACTTTGACTTATGTTATATATTTTTATTTTTATGCGAAAAATAATTAAATAATCAACAAAATATTCTTTTTCCGGATGATCCCTCATTAAAGTATTTTTTATAATTCTTGATAACTTCTTCCACGCTTTTATTTTTAGCTTTTCTATATAGTTCTCTGTAAGCATCAAAACTAGGACCACTATCTAAAATTGCTACAACATTATTATCATCCTCTGCTTTTTCTTGTTCTTCTCTAATATTTTTTCTAATTATTTTATAACTTTTATTCTTGTAAATAAAAATACTATGTTTTGTATCAGCTAAATCCATCCAAAATTTATGTAACTTTTTATTTGCATTTCTAATACTATCCATATCCATAACCATGTTCATGTCCATGTTCATGTCCATGTTCATGTCCATGTTCATGTCCATGTTTTGTATTTCTTTATTTGTTATTATTTTATCTTTTCTTGTTTTATTTGTTGACATATCATTTGATATTTTTAACCATCGTTTGATGCCATTTTTATTTTCAACTACTTTCCACATATTACCATCATTGCCTTTCTTTTTTGTTCCTATCAGTTGCTTAGTTGCGCTAACATATGGTCCTTTCCGTATTTTTAAAGTTGTTGTCATAATATTTTTTTATAATATATAATAATAAATATATAATGGATAATTATAACAATTGTAACAATTATAAAAATTATAATAATAACCGATTGAATCGACCAAATATTTTGCATGTAATATTGAAGCAAATGCCTCGTTTACAATTACAATCACAATCATCTTTAGTTGAAAAAACACATAGAAAAATAAATGTTAATAATAATATAAAAATGAATAAAGAGCAACAACTAGATCAGCAACAAGGGCAACAAGGGCAACAAGAACGAGGGCAACTAGAGCAACAAGAACAAGAAGAGCAAGAACAAGGGAAACAATCACAAGATGATAATAACATGGTAATAAAAGTGCATGAAATAAAAAACCAAAAAGAAAAAGACGAAGTAAGCGAAGACGAAGAAGAACTAAGCGAAGCGGATGAAGACGAAGAACTAAGCGAAGCGGATGAAGACGAAGAACTAAGCGAAGCGGATGAAGACGAAGAAGAAGACGAAGAAGAAGAAGACGAAGACGAACTAAGCGAAGCGACCAACGATGATGATGACGATGAAGAAGAAGAAGAAGAAGAAGACGAAGACGAAGAAGAAGAAGAAGAAGACGAAGAAGAAGACGATGAAGAAGACGAAGACGATGAAGAAGAAGAAGAAGACGAAGACGAAGACGAAGACGAAGACGAAGACGATGAAGAAGAAGACGATGAAGAAGAAGAAGAAGATGAAGACGAAGACCATGAAGAAGAAGACGAAGACGAAGACAAAGATGAAGACGAAGAAGACGAAGATGAAGACGAAGATGAAGACGAAGAAGACGATGACGAAAAACTAAGCGAAGCGACCAACGAAGAAGAAGCAACCAATCAAGAAGAATCAGAAGAAGCAACCAATCAAGAAGAATCAGAAGAAGCAGAAGAAGAAACCAATCAAGAAGAATCAGAAGAAGCAACCAATCAAGAAGAAGCAGAAGAAGCAACCAATCAAGAAGAAGCAACCAATCAAGAAGAAGCAACCAATCAAGACGAAGACAAAGCGACCAACCAAGAAAAAGAAGTAAGCGAAGCGAAAAAAGAAACAATAACAAATAAAGATGGTAAAAGAAAAACATATAAAAAAAATAAGTACAATAAACAAAATAAAAACATGAAAAAAACAAATCGTGTCAAAAATCATGTAACATTTAATCTTGAAGAAGAAAAATCAAAAAAAAAGCGCAATACGCGACGACGAAACAAAAATGAAAAAGAAGCAAAAAATAGAACAATCAATGCATCGCTTAGAATAAAAAATAGAACACCTACACCGGATACCAAAGCAACATCAATAACAACAGCAACAACCGAGATAAATAACAAATAAAAAATTCGAATCCATAATTAAATGAATTATTTTATTTTAATATTTAATTATCTATAATAATATATATAATAATATATAAAAAAATATAAAAAAGATGAAAAATAATCCTCCAGAATTTTGGCATTCAGCAAAAAAAGGATACAAATATTATCTTAAATTTAATCATCGTATGAACGGTTTAAGGAAAGCGTTCTATGAAGCAAAAGCGAAAGCTGATGCTGCCGAGTTATTAAAAAATATATCAGAAAACGATAATGGTGATTATTTGGCTGCTGAAGCGAAGGCTGCTTCTTATATTGATTATCTTAATGAAAACGACTATGATGTGAATGAATTATTGGAAATAGTTGAACCAGGAAATCAAATAAACGAAGGAAACGAAAACAACTATGGTGTCCCTGTTTCTGGATTGAATTTGATTAAGGAGTTTGAAGGATTCAGAAGTAAAGCCTATGTTGACCCGCTGTCCGGCAATTTACCAATTACTATTGGCTGGGGGTCAACTGTAAAACAAGATGGAAGCCGTTTCAAACTTGGTGATGTGATTACACGAACAGAAGCAGATGAATTATTGGCATATCAATGCAGTCAAAAATACCTTCCCAGTATTAGTAAAATTCCATATTGGAATGAAATGAATGATGGTAAAAAAGGAGCACTCCTTTCATTTGCTTACAATCTGGGTGCTGGATTCTATGGTTCATCAAATTTTGCCACGATTACAAGAGTACTGAAGAATAAAGAGTGGGATGAAGTTCCCGCCAAATTTTTGTTATATGTAAATCCTGGTAGTAAGGTAGAAGCCGGTCTTCGCAAACGCCGTACAGCAGAAGGTCTTTCCTGGAAAAATGGCACATACAGTTAAGAACTAGACACACTCGAAGTCGCAGCCGAAGATTTGAAACAACAAATCAAATAACACCGAGCGATGATTGTGATTCCAAAAATAACACCTACAATAGAAAAGATAACATAATGTATTGGCATGGAACAACTACAACTATATACAACAACAATTAATATATTTAAATAAAAAATAAATATATTAAATGTTAACGTATAGATATATACATATACACGCATAACAAATGTTTCACGAAAGGTCAAAAGACGAGAGAAAACAGCAAGTCAAACCCATTCTGGAAAAGTTGACCGAGCTGAAACTTCTCGCATCACAGCATGATGAAATTAAAGAGCTCTTTAAAATAATAAGCGCATATGTTAAAGACGGAGAGAAGCAAGTAATAAATATTGCATTTCCGGCAATAAGTCGGCGAATCAAAGGCGCGCTAGAAACAAACACGAGCAAGGATTCGTGCATTCGAATGATTTCAATGTAGTAGTAGGGGGCGACAAGGACCCCCCTACGACCCCCTCCATCCCAAATCAAATTTTCATGTTGTAAGGGAGCAGTTCGCGCATTTCGTCGGACAGGTCCGGGACTTTCAATTTTATGTACGATTTGTTTGGATTGTCGGGATGCAAACAAACCAGAAACATGTCGCGAATGACCATGTCATATTTCTGTTCTAGAATAGTTTTATAAGTGTTGAGCTGGAGAGAATAGTGCCAAAAGTTCGAATCCGGCAAATGTTCAATCTCCTGCGTTTTTGCAAACGCGCCGCCAAATGCCGTTTTTTTTATTTCCTTGCTTCTTTTCCAATCGTAAATGGAAAACGTGCCGTCGTCCAAATTTCGAAACACAATGTCAATGGAGCCGGACAAGCGATGCTCCTCGTGAAAAATCATCCACTCGGTGCGAAACGGCTCCAAGTGCTCGACGTGGTCCGCATGAAAGCGTCGAAAGTATTGAAATTCCAAAGAGCCATTATCCACGTCGTCCAACCCGCAGCCGTTGTAAACGCGCTCAATGTTATAATGCATGAGTGTTCCTGCGGCGGCGGCATCATCGCGCGTCTTGTCCCACGTTGCCTTTATTTTGTCGCGAGTCATGCCATAATATTTGCTCAATTTCCAATTTTTCCCGGACATCATGCGCGTAATGATGGCATCTGCGTCAAACTCTTCAAAGTGTTTATGGTTCCACGTTGTGACGGACGTGTATTTTACGGAGGGGTCATTGTCAATGGTGTAAATGTGGGGACCCGCGTCGAATGAAATGCGGGCGTCTCTGCTGTGTGGATTTTTCTTTTCGAGGAATGTTAATGGGTCATCACTGTCGCCCTTTTTGCCGTCGCCTTTTTCTTCTTTTTCTTCTTCTTCTTTTTCAACAGCAACAACAAAAGGAAAAGGTGGTGGATACATGCCATCACACGTCGCCATTGCGGGCGAACATTGATAAACTTTTAATGATGATGACTTACCTTCATTCTTATTTTCAAACGCAGTTGCAGAAATTCCGTGAGTTGAGAGCATTTATTATATGTTGTTTGTTTGATGTGATTATTTTAATTTTGAAAATAATATTTCAATTTTTATTTATTTAGACATAATATATATTTATATCACTTACTATATATACTGCGTTTATAAATATTATAAAATGGATAAAATGAGTGAATCAAGTGATAGTGAAATGTTAAGGCAGGCATTGGAATCATCATTTTCGGGAGAATCATCACAACCACAACAAGTAAAGGGAAAAAAACCTCGCCGTCCTCATCCTCGTGGACGTGGATCCCAAGAAAGGCATGATTTTTTAGGACAACAATGGCGTGAACAACGTTTTGGTAGAGGTGCTGTAGCTGTAGGTAGAGCTGCAAGTAGAGAAAATTCTTCTGGTAGTGATGGTTATAAAAGTGCACTAGAAGAAGAAGAAAAAGAAGAAGCACCACGCGTTGTTGCTGCTGCTGAGCCTCCTGAACGTTTATGCGACGCGATTGACTTTGAATTATTTGTTGACCCAGTAGTAACCGCTGAAGGCTTTACACATAGTAGAAGAGTGATTGATGAATGGTTTTCTAAAAATGAGATATCTCCTGATACTAGTCAGGTTATGAAGGATAAAACATTAATACCTAATATCCTAGTGCGGCAAATGGTAGACGACTGGAAACAGGCAAATCCTGGTTATAAAGGAGAAGGAGGATTTATAAATAAAAAAGCAAGAAAATCAAGAAGAAAATCAAGGAATAAAAAAAATAGAAATAGAAGAACTAAATCCAAGTCTAGAAACTAGGACAAGGTGCCAAGCATTGCGCCCCTTCAATCCCTCCCTTCAAATATGGGCAAGGGGTCAGAGGGGGCAAGGCACTGCGTTTCGCAGCATGTCCCCTACACAAATCATTTTATTATTATTATTTCAATATTTCAACTATTTCTCTCAAAAAGTAATGAATTAAAACTGTGGTCCCCAAGGATTTTCTTCTTGTTCTTGTTGTTGTTGTTGTTGTTGTTCTTCCATAACGACCGTCTCATCATCGTCGTCGTCACTGTTTTCCTGACCATCGGCATGTTGTTCCGCAATCGCCTGACGACGCAGCATTTCGGTTCTCAAATGTTGCTGCACGAGTTGCATCTGTTGGCGTCGAGCATGAGCTCTAGCAGCGCGCCTACTTCCAAGTTCGGCTCTTTGTGAGCCGAGTTCTGAGAGGGTGATTGCTCTTCTGAGGAGAATGGCGGTAACATTATCCGGCTCCGAAACGTCAAAATTCATGTCGGAGGAAACGATGGATTGGTATGAAACGGCGGCATCAATTGCCGGGTTACTTATCGCGGCATCGTATTCATCCTCGCGACGAAGAGGGTCTTCATTATTTACAACGTCAATGGGAACGGGTTCTTGCACATCGTGTTGTTCGCCGTCTCTCATTGAAAATGCGATTCCTGTAATAAACATGGTTGCAAACTGAACAAGAATGCGTTTAATGTACGGAATTTGAATACTTCTCATGTCTGGATTGTCAGAAGACATGAGAAGCATGCGGTGAATGACATTTGCTACCGTTATACTTCCCATATCTTCAATAAAATGGTCTGCGGCAGCAGAAATGACGGAAGAATTGATTCGAAGAGCTGAAGGGAGCATGACACGATTCAAAATTTTCTCAGCTGCATCCACTTGTGCTCTGCACATTGGACAGCGGCTGTCATGACTAAATGAGCGAAGAATGCAGTTTCCGTGAAACGTGTGTCCACATTCTAGAACGAAGCGACCCTTTCCGCACGTAATGTCGTCGCAACAAATGCAACAATAGCCCAAGTCCACATCCACATTATTTGATTTTGATTTTGGTGATTCCAAGTTGAGCGATGATAATAAACAATGACATTTTGACGCCGCCTTTGGAGCCATTGGAGGCATCGGAACGGTCGGAACATTCGGGGTGGTTAGAGGTAACGCGGTAACAGTGTCAGGATTATTAGTATTAGTAGTATTAGTAGTATTAGTAGTATTCTGTTGTCTATTTGAAGAAGAACGAGTTAACGCGGGCATTGAACGATGTTGGAACAATGTTGAACTTGAAGACTTTGAATATAAAGAAAAAAAAATCAATTTTTAAAAATGTAGGGACTCCTAAGGGAACTACGTTCCCCTACGACCCCTCCTCTAAGGGAACTACGTTCCCCTACGACCCCTCCTCTAAGGGAACTACGTTCCCCTACGACCCCTCCTTCTTTAAGGGAGAGGTTAAAGGAGAACCGTAGGTTCTCTTTGGAACCATTGGTTCCCCTTAGAATTCATAAAGGTGTGTGGATATGAGCGAAAAAGACCAGTCGGCGCCGTTCAAATTGACGACATTTCCTTTGTCATCGCGTAAAGTGACGCGCATGCGAGAGATATTAACCGGTCCGAAATAGATGCGTTCATTTTGCAAGAGCGAACTGCCGAATTCAACATATTTATCTCCAAACGAGAGACCGCCGATTTTGAGCGGAATGACTGCCAAAACGTCGGTAGTCGTTGGACCAGCGCTGCGATAATTGGTGGTATTTTTCCGATTTTCCAGAATCTGATTTGCGGAATAAAGTTGCGCCTGAGTCAGTCGGGTGGGCGCGTTGGGAATATAAACCGGAAACGGGGAATTATATCCGGAAGTGGAAGTAAAGCACGAAAAATTAATGTCGCCGTTAATGTAAGACGGCGCATTCAAAGTTGTGTCGGTGTCGTCAATGTTGACGAGTCCCTGATTCAAGTGATTCTGATTAAAGTCATCAACAACAATCAAAAAATAAGTAGGTCCGACGTTTGAATAAGGACTTACTGCTGTAATGGATAGATTCGGTAAAATATCATATGAAATTATTAAATCAACAACATTTTTAAACCCGAGAACCCAGCCCAAATTATTATCAAGTTTGGAAGGGTACCTGCAGCCATTTGAGTTGCAGTTCATGTTTGGATTATTCCCATTATAAAAAATGAGCCGTATTTTAGTAGAGCCTGTATTTTTAATTGTAAAATGATTTCCAGTTCCTGATCCGGAAGCGCCGGTTAAACTAAAAACCAAATTTGGATTCAAGCCGGTGTATGTGGAATCATTATTGAGCGCATTTAAAACACTTTGCGCGCTGGGATATTGATTATTCGGAATGGAGAATATGTGATTGAATCCAAATTCGGTTGTGACAGGCGGGTCAATAATGTATCCAAAACACGAATTACCGAGATAACCGGCAATGTTGTACCAGGTGTAAGGTATTTGAACGGATGACAGCTTTATACTAAGGGTATTATTGAGGGTGTCCGACAAATCGAGCGTGTAATCTGTGGACGCAGCAACGGGCGAGTCGTACGGAATAATATTTTGCCTGTAAGCGCTGTCGAGCATGACGATGCGGGAAGTGACATTTTTTAGAATGGGATTGAGTGTGCCCTGACTAACCGGGACGTTTACGACGTCGACTGCGCCCAAGCGCTCGCGTTTCATTTGGTCGTGGTTATTTTCGTCGTCTTCAAATATTTGAACCTTGTTGTCGCGGGACGTGTACGTGTTGAAAGGTTTCGAGCCGTCTTGTTTCAAGTACTGATTTTTTAGCCAAACGTTTGCCTCTTCTTCCTGCTGCTGTGCGTCAATTGCTCGTAGTGCTTCATTATTGGTTGCATACGTTTCTTCGAGCCGTTCGCCAACTTGTGCGAAAAAGAATGCAATGGACGGATACTGGCGCATCATGACGCCGACCTTGTCGCGAATTGCTTCGGCGGTTGGGTCTTCCAACTCCAATATTTGCAAGAGTTCGTCGTCGTCATAATTGTCAATATCTGTGTCTACATTATTATTATTTTCCATATTAGCCATCTGTTATAATATAGTCAAGTATATTTATATATTTATTTATTTATTAGAACAACTTAGACATTATATTATATTATATATAATTATAAACATACATAACATACATCATGTCGCAACGGCAGCAAGAGAAGCAAGAGAAGCAAGAGCAGCAAGAGCAGCAAGAGCAGCAACAACAAGAACAGGAAGACGAATATCAAAATGAAATAATTAATGATGAAATCATGGATAAGCTAAAAATCGATATTTTAAACATGCATAAAAAAATAAAAATGTATCGAAGGGGGGCATGCGCCCCCCCTTTAACCCCCTCTGTAATCGGAGGAAGGGGGGCATGCGCCCCCCCTTTAACCCCCTCTGTAAAAGGAGGGGTCATAGGGGAACGTAGTTCCCCTACGTCATATTTGAACCATGCAAAACTGCGCGAAGAATGCAGGTCCATTTTGGAAAAAATGGTCAACACAATTAATAACCAGCCGACAACCGAAGGAAAACATCGCGGAAAATGGCATGCATCGGTGCTATACAAGCTGATGGCGCACACGCGCGACATTGTGAACGGGTACGGAGAGCGCGACCTGGCATACATGCAGCTTTTTGAATGGGCGCGAATCAACGTGTCGTTAGCTAAACATGCGCTAGAACTATTTGTCAACAACGGCAACAACGGCAACAACGGCAACAACGGCAACAACAGCAACAGCAGCATTGGTTCGTGGAAAGACGTGAAGAGTTTTTTTGCGTATATGCGGCGCGTCATTAATATGCGAGACGACCGTGACATGCATGCGTATATGGAGATGACCGATTTCATGGTGGGAATGGTAAACGCGCGTCTTGCGGCAGACGTGCTTGCATTTTACAGCGACGAGAATGAAGACGACCCCACCAATTACAAAAACTCGGTCTCGCTGGTGTCAAAGTGGATACCGAGAGAAAACAAGTCGAAAAAATACGGCAACTTGTACGAGCGATTAGCGTGTGATTATTATAAAATGTGGCTTCCGAAAGATAAATCAAACGTCACATCGTATGATAAAGCTGTTCTAAAGTGTAAGATTCATTATCGTAAGCTAATTTCTTTTTTAAACAGGTATTTGGACACGCCGCAAATAAAGATGTGCGAACAAAATTGGGCAAACATTGATTTTGACCAGGTTGGCAGGCGCACGCAAAAGTTGCAAAACAGCGCTCTTCTAAACCTGAATAACCCCAACCCCAACTGTGACCACGATCAACCCAATCAACCCAAGCAACCCAAACCCAGTCAAACCAATCAAAACAAGGACCGCGAGACGTGTGCTGACAAATACAAAACGTGGAAAAGCGACATGCTGAATTATAAGCATGGCATAAGCGGCAACCTTGTGCACCATGTTAGTGATGTTTATTATGGAATACATCCTTTTGAAAGCGACAAGAATGCACAGTGGCGCGCATACTTGACGCAACTCGAGACTGCCAATGAAACCAACTTGAAGTATATGATTCCGGTGTTGACTGGAACATCTTTCAGAACAGTCGGGCTCGCGTTAGCGGTTGCGGAGAAATCGGTACTCGGAAAAAAGCTTATAACGACAACAACTGCAACCGCAAATTGTAAAACCAGAAATAATCTTGAAAAGGTTAATTTGGAAGATTCATTTGTAAAAAATGTAAAAAAATTGAAACCATACAACGGCGATAAAAAGAATGATAAAGGCAAACTTGATATTCATTTGTCTTTGATTGCAGTGCTGCAAACGATTATTGATTCGGGAATAACGCCGAAGCAGTTCAAGGAATACCCACAGTTAACGGTTGTAATTTTTGCGGACAGCGAATCTGATGTCAGTATTGGAGAATGCGAAACGTGTGACTGCATGTGCAAATTCAACAGCGCATATAATGAGGCTGCGCACGTTTATGCCGAGTTTGGATATGCGGCTCCAAAAATCTTGTTGTGGGCGCTAGAAACAGAAACAGAATCGGAATCAAAAACGGAATCCAGACCCCAACCCCAGCTGCCGTATTATTCAAGCGGAGGCATTTTGTCGAGGCGCGTGGGATGCGGCGAAAACGACATTGTGAGATTTCTGGGAATCAAACAACATAAAGATTCACAGAAACAAATGCTAATGAAACAACAGCAACAACAGCAACAACAGCAACAGCAACAACAGCAACAACAGCAACAACAGCAACAACAGCAACAACAGCAACAACAGCAACAACGCGATGAACCTGCCTGGCACGAAGAATGGAAATCGTTAACTAGTCGGCTTTATAACAGCAACACAGATTTTGTAAGATGTTTTTGGAAATGCATGTAAAAAACACATCAATGTCGAGAACCAACTCTTTCATGAAGGTATAGCGCGCGCATTTGGCGTTTCGCCATGTATTTCGTGATCGGGCGTTTAGAAAAACACTTGCGGGTCCCTCGTTTGCACACTTTATATCCTCTCGTTTTTTGTTTTCTAAGAATGTAAGGCATTTATTTTTCTAAATAATATAATATATATTAATAATTTATATTATATAAAATTATATAAACAATAAGACAAGAGAGATAATAACCCAATATAAAATCAAGATAAAATAGAAAATATAGAGAAGAAATGAAGCTTATTCATAAAGTGGAAGACTGTGCCGTATACAAGGGAAACGATTCAACATATTTGCTTAAAATTCCATCATCTACCGAATTATTGCGAGCAATAAAAGATGCGGGAACCATAAAACACGTTAAAAGAAGCACAAATGCATCAAGCATCAGCGACACTATAAAATTCAAAGCGACGCGAGTGGAGTCGTTGAAGCAATTCATAGAAAAAATGCACGACAACAACCAAAATAAAAAGGAGATGGACGGACTTATTTATACGCTTGTTTTAAAACTGCTGGCAGATGTTGGCACCTTGCTGCAGTACGCAATGAGCGAATACGGCAGAGCAATTCCATTTTTTAGTTTAGAAGACATTATTGTGATTGAAAATGCAACAACGACAGAAGAGCCAACATATCCAACATTTGATTTTGTATTTATAAATGGTGAAAAACTTCTACAAACAATACAAACAAGTCGAGAAACCAATGCATTGCGCGTGGACGTTCCGCTGCAAGTGAACAAGCAGACATCGTTTTTGCCGCTAGAGTTGGCTGAAAGCGAATTAAAGCACTTGCCCATGAATGTAACCGCAACATCGTGGCTTTACAGCCTGTCTTCTCTCTGCATATACGCGCTTCTAAATTATAAATTCAAAAATGGGGAAGACGACATTGAGCGCATAGGTCGACCATTTTTGCACACGTCGCTTTATTTTTGTTTGAAGCGGTGCATGAAAACCAAACCAGAAAAACGCGTTTTATTATATGTGTGATTTATTTAATCAAAAAATAAAATCTGAAATATTATATTATAATGGAATTATCATTGCCAATTACATATGCATTAGCAGTTTTAAATTCAACGTTATCTGGAATTTTTACAGAATATTATATTTCTAAAAAAAGTTTATATTATCTATATGGTGCTATATTTTGTAATGTATTTTTAGTATTTAATTGTATTAAAATATTTACAGTACATGGTGTTGGAAAAGGGTATTTTTATATTAAAATAATATCTATTATTATAATTACTATTTACAGTTTTTTATTTTTTAATGAAAAATTAAATAAGTATTCTATAATTGGCTTTATTATGGGGGTTTGTTCCATCTTGCTTATGAACTATAAATAATGATATTTTATTTATGAAATATTTATATGAAAATAAATAAAATATCATATAAATGTTTTATTTTTATATCTTATATACAAGATATCAAGATATAAAACATATAAAACATGAATACAAACATTGGACTTGGACTAATACCTAAATTGTTTTATCAATCATGGTGCAGTAAATCAAATCCTTCATCAAAAATTCCTGATGCTGTATTGAATAAAACGATATCAAATATTCCGAGTGATTGCGAATACAAGTGTTACACATTAACTGAAATAAGAAAATATTTATCTGACAAATGGGGGAACAAAATTGTGGAGTTATTTGACAAGTACAAAAAAACACCGCACAAAATAGATTTATGGCGTTATTGTATTTTGTATGACACCGGCGGAACATACATGGACGCTGATTGTGTGTTGAATTCAAACATACATTTTCTTTATAAATACAATATGGTTTTTGTAACAAATAATCGATCTGTAAAAGACATATTCAATGGATTTATTATGGTTGAAAAAGGTAACATTATAATGAGAGAGATGATATCTTATATGATTCGCGTTGGAACTTCTATTGAGGATGATTATTATTACAACTGCAAAGAGTTGTATAAAGTGGTAAATAAATATATGAATATAAATCATAAAATAAATGACTACAAATCATCATTGGGAAAGTTGGGAAACATGTGTTTGTTAATAGATAAGCAACAAGGCGATGGACGTTACAGCGCATTCTATAAAAATACAAACGTATTGGTTGAAACCAACGAATTATATCCATACAAATAATTAATAATCATAACATCATATAATAATTCAATTCACCATTGAAACCAACTGTTAGAAGCGGATTTAGTTTTTTTTTGTTCACGACGACGCCTTTTAGATTTTTTGCGATGAGGTTTTGATTTTAATAATGGTGTTGTTGTTGTTGTCGTCGTCCTCGTCTTTGTCCTCGTCCCTGTCCCTGTCCTCGTCTTTGTCCTCGTCCTTGTCGAATCAGCATCAGCATCATTATCTGAATATTTATAATTATTGTAACGACGAGTTTTATGTGTTTCTGTCGCAGTCGGCTTGGTCGCAGTCGGCTTGGTCGCAGTCGCAGTCGCTCGTTTTCGCTGTTTTTTGTTTTGCAATTTAGTTGCAATGTCGTCTTCATTTTCAAGAATTACGTCGACAACATTCCGGTAGTAAGAGCGAAACGTGTCCCGTTCTTTTCGCAGGTCATCAAACGTCATCCATTTTATGTGCGATTTTTCAAACAAGCCGTTTGTGGAATGGCGCACTAAATTATTAACGTGACTTTTCAAAAACTTATAGTTATTATTGAAATAAACCGGCAAATTCTCATCATAATCGATTTCAAATAAAAACGTGGTGTATCTTTCATGATTCAAACTTGTCACTAAATTATCTTTTACGAGGCGTTTGATGTCTCCTTCGCATCCAAAGAACCCGTTTAATTCCTCGCAGCCTTCGCGCAACGCGGTATCTAAAGCGCTTTCTCCTGGTTTTTCGCCGCCACCAAAGTCGCTCCAACCCGGCGAGTCTTTATTCAAGTATTCATTTTCCTTACCGAACAACAAATAAACTTTATTATTTTTTTTATTATAAGCTACAGGCAATGCGCCGCCTCCCATGAACTATATTATTATATATATGTAACTATATTATATATTAATATAATATATAATAAGACAAAACAGACAACCAGCAAAAATGAAAGCGAATAAAACAATGAATTTTATAAAATTAATTAGTAAGAAGCGCATATTTTTACTGCAAGTATTTGCAAATTTAATTACGCAGCTGGGAATTACATACGGCGTTTCAAAGTCGGGTTTTAAAAATGACAACATACTGACTCTTTTTGCATTTCAGATTGGCATAATATTAATTTTAGCATTTGTAAAAATGCCGCCAATAGTAAAATTCGTGTTATTTTGCGCGTTTTCAATTTCATTTGGAATCCAGCTGTCTGTATTTAATAAAACCAGCTATGAAGACCTTGTGAATTTTGCAATCATCGGAACAATCTGCATTTTTATCGCAATGGCGGCGATCGGAACGCTTCTTTCTTTTTTTGAAATAAATTTAGGAGAGACATTTGCGTCGACATTGCTGTACTTGTTGATTATATTAATAATAGTTCAACTTGTTGTAATCTACACAAAAAAATATGATGCGCACATTCGAGCCATATCCGGCGCCGGATTATTTCTATTTTCTCTCTTTATAATTTACGACACAAATCATATTTTGCAAAGAAACTATGACGGAGACTTTATAACGGCGTCAATGGATTATTACTTGGACATTATCAACACATTCTACAACGTATTAAACTTGAATAATGAAATATAAATATGAATGAACAAATCAACTTAACAACAAAATCAATAAACAAAAATAAATTATATATTAATATATCGATAATATATATATAAATAAATATGGCGAAAAGAATAACGAAAAGAATAACGAAAAGAATCAAAAGAACCAAGAGCATAAAATCTAGGTCCAAGTCAAGAAGGTCTAGAAGGTCTAGAACATCCAAAAAAATGCGTTTATATAAAGGTGGAATGCCGGGACGAGGAGCGCCACCATCTTACGTTGGTTCTATACAGGGCGAATTTATAAATTCCAACGGTCAGCAACTATTTAGAAATCCGGCTGGAGGCATTGCTTGAAACAGTAATAAAAAATAATAAAAAATATTTTTATTTTTATTATTTATTCGTCACAGCCAGAACCACATATATTTAATCAATGTCGGGAAGTTGGTACATCTTTCCCCATACTTTGTCTTCTTTGTCTTTTTCGTCGTCATCACTGCTGCTGCTGCTGCTGATTGTTGTCAAGTTACCTTCTGACTCGTCGTCATCGTCATCGTCGCCTGATTCTGATGACCCGTCGTCAGACCCGTCCAATGACCCGTCCAATGACCCGTCGTCCGACCCGTCTTCTGACGACCCGTACATTTCATACTGCCATTCGGGGTCGACATTTTCTTCTCCATGATGCATATGACAAAGTGCATCATATAGCAAATTGAAACCAAAACTGGCAACCATTGTCGTCAAGTCATCTATGACGGATGAAACATTGCTCCCATCGGTTTGCGAGTTTCCAGCGATTTCGATTGCATTTTGAACAAACTGTTCGATATCTTCTTCAATGCGGAGCGAAGTAAGCTCATAGTTCAACAGCATAACGCCCTCATCATACGTAATGGGTGCGGCAGGTTTTTTTGAATTTTCTTCAATGGGCGCACGACACAGAGGACACGTGTTGTTGTGCTTCAAATGACTGAGTAAACATGTCAGGCAAAATGTGTGTCCGCATGGAGTGGTTGCGAGATTTTTTGTTTGTTCGCGTTCTTGTTGTTCCAAGCAAATGGCGCAACTGTTTTGTTCTTCTTTGTATTCTTCTTTGTATTCTTCTTTGTATTCTTCTTTGTATTCTTCTTTGTCTTCTTCAAATAGCTGCGGCGACGGATTCGCGAATTCAAAACCGATGCATCCAATGATGCTATGGCGTCTTGTCAATGAGCCCAACTTGAAATAGTCAATGTTGTTTCCATTGGTTCCGTTATTGTTTCCGTTGTTGTTGTTTCCACTGTTGATAATAATGTCCGTCATAAAAACGTAGCCGATGGTCGATGAATAGATCTGTAGAAATGTGAATATAATAAAAAAGTATTCAATTTATATTTTTTCGCACATTATAAATGAAAAATGAAATCAAAAAATGCGAATGAAATTTAAATAAATAAAAATTGATTTTTAAAATATAATATTGTAAATCATATAAAACGAGAGAGAGGATTGAAAATGACGAATGAAGAAACCATTTCGGATCAACACTTTCATCTGACATGGAAATACGGAGTAAAAGCGCGAGACGATTACATTGAAGTTAAAATCGGCGACGATAACCAAGACGAAAAAGAAAAAGAATCCTCTAGCACCGCCACCAATAAGACCAAAACCATTCAATTAAAACGCTGGTCGACATTCAAGTGCCGTCATTTTCCAGATGGAGCAATTGTTACTGGATTTCGAGGTCGCCGGGATTACAAAGATGGAGTGTGTGACGGTATTATGTGTTGCGCGTGGTGCAAAGAAAACAATCATTTTATAACGTGGACTTCCACGTTATCAAACGGTTACAATTCGAAATTCAGCGTGACCGATTTTGAGACATTGGAACTTTGCGACGAGGAAGAATTTACGTTGAAGAATGAAGATGCAATATCCAATATTCAAAAACATTTCAGATGATGATATGGAAAGACGGAGAGAGAGATGATGGATAAAAAGGATAAAAAGGATAAAAAGAAATTAACTTAGATGTAATAATTTACCTTTTTTTTTATTCTTATTCTTCTTTTTAATATTTTTTTTGGTATAAACCACATCGTTCACAGTTGTCCTGCTTGCAAAGTCGTCACATTTTTCTTTTTCTTTACCCTTTTCTTTATCCTTATCATCATCATCCAGTACAACAAGACCGCTTTCATCATTTTTTATTTCAAGCGGGTCGACTTTTGGTTCACTCAAGACGAGAACATCATCATGTTCTGCATCATTGGTTGCATTTATTGCACTTGCCGCGTCGTCAACTTTAATACTGCTAAAATAACCACCCATTTTTATAATTAATCTATAAAATAAAAATAAAAGATAAAATGAATAACAACAAAGAAATAGAAAATTAAAATACAATAATAAATATATTATCTAACGATATTAAAGAGATGTGGACATGTTACATTGTGAGTGGTGACAAGAGCTCAGGTTTAGCAATGTTGGACACTTATCACTTTTAAATATAAAAAAATCAATGTTTCTGAGCTCATTTAGCTCAGTTGGTCAGAGCGTGGGTCTTATGAGCCCAAGGTCGTGGGTTCAAGTCCCGCAATGAGCATTCACCCATTTTGACAACCTTACAGCTGTATAATTAAACATAGGTTGTCAGCATCCAGCGGTACCAACCGCTCCTCCTACAAACAAACAAAAAAACAAACAAACAAATGTCATTACAAATGACATGAAACAAATGCAAATGCACACATAACAACATAAATATCACATGCAAGGTAATGAAAAAAAAACATGAAAACACGAATACAAACGAAAAGAGCGAACAAACATAACCGACTGAGTTGTTTGATTTCGACTTCTATTTCAGTTCATTCGATGTTGTTTAGTAATTATCAAAATTGCGGATATGTGGTTTATAAGTTTGTTAACTGTGTGGTTTGGTTTGTTAAAAGTTTGTTTTGTTACAAGTTTGTTTTGTTACAAGTTTGTTTTGTTACAAGTTTGAATACTCAAACTCAAACAAACAAACGCCCCACCCAACAGAAACCATACCATACTCGATTTGGTTTTATTGGTTGGTTAATTAATAGAATTTACAACAAACAGCAGTATAATGACCAAAGTGTCAATTGTTGTAAGCAGCCAACCCCAACCCCTACTATTTCATATCCCTATCCCTATCTTATTATAGCATATAGCATGTAGCATATAGCACATACATTCGCACATATTTGCAATCCATAATCAACCCAAAAAAAAAGGTAAATGGACCCCAAACATATAACCCAATAAACGTGTGTAGCTTATTGAAATCTAACACTAATACATTTTGCAGGACGCAGCACATAAGGACGCAGCACATAAGGACGACGGAGGACGACATCAAGACAGAACAGGACGCAGCAGGAAGAGTAAAAATAATAATAATAATAATAAAAATAATTGCGCGCAATAATGGCTAGACCCGAAGCGTGCACGGGTCCGACTTAATGTGATTAGCCACCACAATAAAATAAAAAAACAAAAAAAACAAAAAATAAAAAAAACAAAAACAAAAAAAATCAGAAAACAAAAAACAAAAAAAATACATTTACATATATATGAGGTGACTAAGACCATCGGCATCACACTCAGCATTTTTTTTGCATACAACTCATTCGCTTATTTTTACTATTTTTAGAATGAGTAAATGCAACATGATGTAAATGTAACTTTTTGTTGTTTTTCTGAATGTGACGATAATAATAAAAATGTGACAACTCCGTTTCGCGCGAATGGCCGAGTGGTCTAAGGCGGTGGACTTAAGCCCCACTATCTCAGGATGCGCAGGTTCAAACCCTGCTTCGCGCAGATATCTTTATATTAATAATAACTTTCGGGTTATTATTAATTTTTATTCCAACATGTAACACGTAACCTATAATGCATTCCTACTCGTAATTAATCGTCACTACATTATTAGTATTATAATTAAAAGAAGAACCATCTTCGTAAAAAAGTCCAAATCCCATAGGAAAAACAAAAATTAATAATAACCAGGCAGTTATATGGTATCCGCGCGAATATATTAAATTAAGGAGCCATGTAAGAGCAAGTGCCATAATAACAAAAAAAAGTAGTACAGGTATTGTTGTGGTTTCATCACAATCTTTTTTATTTTTTAAACACATTGCCGTGCCAATCGCAAGTGCTAAAGACACAATCGCTGTGATTACTAAATAAATAATTGCGGGCGTATTTAAAGACGCAACCGTCTTGTATATCGACATAACTGTATATATATATATATATTACATATTTATTCCTAAATACCTAAATAAATATAAATGTAGATGATTCATGTGTGAATCTTTTACTTTTTTTTATTATTTTTTTTGATTATTTATTTTTTTATTATTATTTTTTTTTATTTAAATCGTCAAAAAATATAAATTGAAAACTTAAAATCTATAATCATAATGTGCAGTGTTCCGACAAAGAAGCAAGCAACAAGAACAATGTCCGCCCCCGCCCCCGCCAGTTATAACCCCACTCAAACCACCCCGTTTGAAGTGAAAATCGAGCTGATGAATATAGAGACCGACGGAAGTGGAAGGCATTTCGGGTTTTTCAAATTGACGACGATCCCCTTTCCTGAGGGGCACAAAAAAAGCGGCAACTACCGAGTCCACATTGCGCTGGATGTTTCGACTTCAATGCGTGAAGAGAATCGTCTTGGGTTGGCAAAAGATACGACAGCAAAGATGGTTGAGTTTCTCGCATCCACCTCAAAAGAAAATCCAGAATTGAACTTTTGGTTCACGCTCACCACATTCAGCACCGACGCGAGAGTTGTCATCAACAATTCAAAGGTAAGTGAAGACACAGTGCGTCTAATAACTTCTGCAGTACAAATGATTCGTCCCGAAAATTCAACGAACTTTGAAGCATCATTCAATCTTGACCGCAAAATCATGGAACAGCAAGCTGCAGCTGACCAGGAAGCCGGCAACACCGTGACCACTTTGCACATCGTCATGACAGACGGCGAAGTGACCGCTGGCAACAACAATGAAGACGAGTTGAAGGGCATGCTTTGCAACAACGTCGAACATGTGTTCATTGGCTACGGTGCAGGGCACAAGGCGGCATGTTTGATGAACTTGGCGAGTGTGAACGAGAAGAGCAGCTACTTGTTTCTGGACCATCCGACCAAAATGGGCGCAATGTTTGCACAAATCTTCTGCCCGCACCTGTTCACGTCGATTTCCGATGTCGAGATTGAATTGACGGGAGCGAAGTTCCTCGACATTGAATCCGGGCTTGAAGTCGAAACCCTGTTTGTCAAGCGCATTGCAGCCGACACGACCAAAACTTTCCACCTGATGACTGATCCAAGAGTCGATGCCGTGCACTACGCTGATGGTGATGAAGACAGACACCGAGTCAAAGAAATCTACGTGCGAATGCAGTTCCGCTCATTCGACAATGCAGACCTTGACGAGCCGCCCAATTTCCCCTTTTGCAAACCATACTCTGTTATATCGGCGACGACACACTCGCTCGATGTGCAAAAGGAGCGCAAGCGCTGGGCAGTTTTGGTGCTGATGAAGGATGCAAAGGAGTTGAAGAAGAGTGAGCAGGCGTTTCATCAGATGATGGCAACGAGCCATTGGAGTGAGCGGGACCAAAAACAAAATGGCTTCAAAGAAGAAAGGGATGCACTCATTCATCGCGCCACCGAACTCAAGGATGAAATCAAGGAATTCGCGGAGCAGAATGGAATTGCGGATGACGAGATGCTGAAGGATTTGACCACCGACCTTGTCATCTGCATTTGTGCAATTCCGAGCCACGAGCACGGGCTCATGTACATCAACTCGCGATTCAGGTCGTGCACGGATGAGACGCCAACGGCTGTGAGCGATTTGACGCCCCTTGACGACCACGTTCAAGATTTTCTGAATTCGTCCGGTTACAACTGTGGCGACGACCAGCTGTACTCATGCGGCGGAGACAATGATGACGCGCTCCACCGACGAAGGTCAACTGGCGCGGCGAATGCGGCATACGACAACATGGCTCGAGTCATGTCGCAACCGTCACAACCACTGTCCCAAGAACCACCAATTCAACGCCGCAATTCTTCTTACCGGCAACAACAGCAACAACAGCAACAGCCGCCGTTCTTGAGCGATGATGTCAATGACAACTACCACCACAATGACGATGACTCGTTTTCCAATTCGAGCCATGTTGTAATCACCAATGACAACTACGACGTGGAACCTTGCTCTGACGACGTGCCTACCCGTCGCTAAAACACAACACACACAGACACACAGACACACACACATACACACACACACACACACACACACACACACACACACACACACAGACAGAAAAACAAAACAGAAAAAATAAATAAAAAGAAATAAAAAGCACGCGAAAAACGTGCACAAATACAAAAATAAATACAAAAATGTTTTTTTTATTCATTTTGTACAGTTGAAATACCCACGCTATACATGAGTCAATCCAAAATATAAATGAAACTAATATAGAATTTATTTTTTATCCATCTATATCTATAAGAATCAATACTCATCGTTAAATAAATGTCAATGGCAGCAAGTGCAGAGAATACAATGTTTAAAAAAATAGAAAATGAAGAAATAATAAAAAATAATAATGAAAATAATGAAAAAGTAACGAATGAAAAAGTAACGAATGAAAAAGTAACGAATGAAAAAGTAACGAATGAAAAAGTAACGAATGAAAAAGTAACGAATGAAAAAGTAACGAATGAAGAAATACATGATTCGGATGATGATATGATAGTCATATCAATTCGAGAAACAAATCAACCACAAGAAGTAAAAGAAGCACAAGAAGTAAAAGAAGCAGAAGTAAAAGAACAAGAAGCAGAAGTAAAAAAACAAGAAGCAGAAGTAAAAAAACAAGAAGCAGAAGAACAAGAAGCAGAAGAACAAGAAGCAGAAGAACAAGAAGCAAAAGCAGAAGCAAAACAGCAAGAAAAAGAAGAAGAACAAAAAGGAGAAGAATTATTTTTCAAAGTAAGAGACGACATGGACAAAAAAAAGCTGTTTCCGATAATGCCGTGCAACATGGTATCTGCATTCGTGTGTGTAATGGAGCATGTTGAATATTTAGACATAAAAGATATGGAGAGAAAAGCGCTTGTAATAGAACTTGTGAAATGTTTAGCCTATATCAACAATGAATACGGCGCGAAAGAATGTTTTGACTATCTTTTTCAAAATAATATGATAGATGACATTATAAAAACAATCATTGATTGCACGAAGGATCGGTATGATATTAATAAATATCCACACACAAATCGAAACATTGTGTTGTCGTGCGTGTCACTTTCAAAAAAAGTAAAAAATAAAACGAAACCAAAAATTGATTTATTAGAAGACTTATTTGAGTTCAACTTTAAATTCAGTTTCTGTGATTTGAAGCGTTTTTTCAGAATCAAAGACAGCTCTAAAAGCGTCTAGGAATCAAGGATAACTCACATAACATATCAAATCGTTGGACGGTTTCACGTTGGATTTCATAAGCATCTTAGTGATGGACGTGTCAATTGTGTATCCGTTATCGACTAAGAATGTCATGAGGTCAGGAAGTTCATCAACTGTCAAAAGTTTATTTTTATGATTCGGATGAAATATTGCAAAAATGCAAGGTGTATTACCAGAACCAGAACCACAACAGTCGCCAGAACCATAACTAGAACCATAACCATCATAGGTGTCAAAGTGCGACAATCGAGGGGAACGAATGCGTTTGACAATCTGGGTTAAATTTCCAGTTGGCATTTTATTAATGCGAATAATTTTTTTATAACATTGGTTTCGTTCGTCATAAAATGGCGCGCCAACGATGGAATACATTACCATAATCAAAAAATGAAATAGCAATAAAAAACGTGTGCAAGTAAAAGTATGTATATATGTATATATATTATATACATATATATAATTATGAAACAAGATAATAAATATGCGCGTATTTTTTTAGAAGCATTTAGAACTGCTCTTATTTTTGTATCAGGATTTTTAATTTATGAATTACTTTTAGAGGCAGAGAAAAAATGGAATGAACTTGAACCTTTGCATAAAATGCATCATTTCTACAAAAGAAACTCTATAAAATTTTTATTTATTTTTCTAATTGACTTGACTATATTATTCATATTTAATTATTTAGGTGTGTTTAAATAAAAGTAACTAACAAAAAAATATTTTGTTTTTATTTTATTATTTTTTATTTCTTTTGTTTTTCTTTTTTTATTTCTTTTGTTTTTCTTTTTTTATTTTTTATTTTGTTTTGGTCGGGGAAACTGATATAACCCCAAGACCTTTTCAGTCGCATTGAAGAACAGACGACATTGCCTTTTGGAGACGAGCACTCGACTTTGCATTCTCATGCTGACGCGTCCAGTAAGGAGGTGTGCGCTCCTTTTTTGAGGTGGCGGCAGCAGCAGCAGCAAGTGATGCGAGGATGTTTGCCGCTTCGACCGCTTCGTTGTGCGCGTCGTACTTTGCCGCTTGCCTCTTTGAGACCCTTTTGCCTGTGGGCTGTTCTTCGTGCTCTTGTTGCGGTTGTTGTTGTGCTTGCGCTGGCGCTTGTTTTGCGAATGCGACGGTTTTTTTGGAAGGAGCAGTAGTAGGCTGCTGCTGCTGCTGCTGCTGCTTCACTTTTGAGTTTCGGGTTGTTCTTCTTCTGGTGGAAATGCAGCAAGCATCGCCGTGCTCTTCAAAGCATTCCTTGTCGTAGTCCTGCTCCTGCTTCTGCTGCTGCTCAGTTGTCTCGAGGTTCTTCTTTGCTGCGTTCAAGTAGTCGTAGCGACTCATGTGGCTGGCAACGTGGATGGAAGCGGTTTGTCTGGTAACGGGAGTCATTATTGATTGCGTGTGTGTTTCTTGGTGGTGGAACTGATGATTGTAAAGTAAGATAATAAGTTTTCAATTTATATTTTTTACAGTGTAAAATGCGGCGTAAAAAATATAAAAATATCATAAAATGAAATATGAAATGATTTTGAAATGATTTCAATTTTTCAGCCGCCTCCATTCTCCAGCAGAACCATGAACAAAAATGGATTTTGATATTTTTTCTGGAATTACATTTATTTTTATTTTGGAGACGGCGGCAAGTCTGTGGAGAACCGTGCTGACCACATCTGGTCCTGTCAAGAAGATCACGTCGTAATCATTTTTAGGAACGGATTGAATGTGCATGCGTCGCCTAATCTCCGTTAATATTTCCATAAAAATCGGGTTTTTGGGCTTGGATGAAAATGCATAGTTTGCAATTCGGACAGAGTGTTCGGGAATTCCTTTTCGAATGGGTTCATACCGAGATTCATGGTTTGCAACATTCGTTATTATTTTTTCAATAAAGAAACATTCATTTGCGGTTATTTTTTCAAGCGGTTTTCTAAGTATTACATCGGCGTCGAGGTACGTTCCGCCCGAATGATAAATAATCAAGTAGCGAATAATATCAAATTTCATAATATTTGTGGACTTGTTATAAATTCCCTCGAATTGAGGGTATTCTAAAATTAAATTTTCACAATCTGCTTTTGACCATACTTTTACTTCACAGTTTGAGTTTTTCAATATGCTGGCGAATCCTTGACTATATTTTTTATTCGGATGGTCAGCCGGGCTTGGTGCGTCAATACCATGCCAAATCAAATGAACAATCGGTGGAATGATATTATCACGAGCTTCATTATTATAATTATTATTATTTGACAACACTGTAATTTCCTTTACCTCTTTTAGCTCCATTATTATAATTATTCTTTCTTGTATTTTTTTGTATTGTATATATATGTTACAATAGTAAAATAAATCATAATAAACGATTAAAATGAAAATTAAAATTAAAAAAATGTCAGTTAGAAGACGACGATATAATGTAAAAAATTGTCACCGCGGCGGTGGAACACCGAGAACACCGAGAACACCGAGAACACCCTCCAAAACAAGAAGGACGCCGCCCAAAACAAGGACGCCAAGTACAGAAAAAAGGAAAACAACCAGACACACAACCAGAAAAACACCGAAAAGAGATGACATGTTGAGAACATCCCTTCATTTTATATTTACGTACATTTCAGACATTCATAAATGGCATGACAATATTGACGATGTTGTGGATGCATATATAGCCATGTTTGAAAAAGCAAATGCATTTAAAACAAGTTCTCTTTCGCCATCACGATTGTCGCCATCACGATTGTCGCCATCACGATTGTCGCCATCACGATTGTCGCCATCCCCGATTCAATTTGGTGGCGTTTTTAATTTTCCATTTAAAAAATATGCAACATGGTTAATGCACACAGCTGTTGGCAAATTCGACAGCCCGTGTAATATATTAATTAGCAGCATTGCTTTGTCAACCTATGCAATAATGGCATATGCGTTTGTGCAATCAATGCAGAAACATAATTTCGATGTGGCTGCCGCAACATCGGATGAAACATATGTGTATTCACTGGCAGCTCCTGTGAAGTATGCGCTCTATCATTACTTTCCTTCAGTTCATGAATTTCAAGAACAAATATTTATTATTTTTGATGACTACGTTCAGCAAGTATTTCAATCTTTTTCCGAACGATTTTCACTCACACTTGCCTCTGAAAATCCAACAAAATCAGTTATTAATTTATTGCGTTCAATTTATTATGACGGAAATTTATATAATTTATTAATAGTTAAACCAATATCGTGCATTCTACAGTACAAAATAAAATCGTGCAAAAGGTTGTGTTGATGATTTTCTTATAAAAAAAACATTTTTTTCTTTTTTCTTTTTTCTTTTTCTTTTTCTTTTTCTTTTTCTTTTTCTTTAGTTTCAATTGATTTGCACTCGGTAGCAAATCAATTATTTTACTCGAGCCTCTCCTCCTTCTCTTTTCAAAAACCCTTCAAGAACTCTTCATCGTCTTCAGAGTCGGTGTCTCCCCAGTTGGGTTTTGCACTTGACTTGAAGAGCGGTGCAAGAGGTGCAAGAGGTGCAGCAACAGGTGCAAGAAGAGGTGCAAGACGAGGTGCAACGGGTTGTGAAGATGCCCATGATGCACCAGACTTTTGACGGCAACGACCAACACCTTCAGGTGAAGACTCGGGAGGAGATGCCGCCGCAGCCGCCACAGGCGAGTAGTAATCAGAATCAGAATCAGATGAAGATGGTTCCAAAACGGCAAACGGATTGTTGCTTCGTTTTCTTTTAGGCGCGGGTGAATGAACGGGCGACGCCTGTGCTGCCTCTGGTGGTCCACGTCTCAGAAGAGGTTCGTCGTTGCGAACTTTCGAAACATATGAAAGGGATAGAGGAGGCAAAGTCACACGTCTGCTGCTGCTGCCACCAAGAGGAGGAAATGCTCTTTCGAATTCTTTTTTGTCTGTTTTTTGGGGATTGTGAGGATTTTCTGTTTTGGATGTTTCAAACACAATTCGGGGGGGTGCACGGTGTTGTTGTTGTTGCGATGGATGTTGTGAAATGGGGGGCAAACGCTGGGGTCGCGACTGCTGCTGCGACTGGGACTGGAACTTGCAGTAACTTGCAGTGTGACCATTTCCGCCGCAAATGCGACATTGAATGGAAAGCAAGTAAGGACAGGTGATTGCGCTGCTGCGATCAAATTTGTCGGCACGCACGAAATGCGTGTTGTAATCAGGGCGTCCTGCAGAACTGCAAACGGCGCAAAACTTCTTGCCACCATCGTTGCCATTATTATTGCCGTTGCCGTTGTTGTATCTGCCGCTCATTATTATTATTGTTGTGATTGATTGTACTTGGTCGAGGAAATGTAGTTGGTAGTCTTGTAAGTCTGGAGCACTGACAAATGTAAGATAAGAAATAAGTTTTTCAATTTATATTTTTTTCATTGAAAAACGTATTGAAAAGTATTGGAAAATGTTTAAAATTGGATAAAAGTCGATGATTATAAAAAAAATTAATTTGTTTTTATTTTAATTTATTTTATTTTCATGTTTATTATCTTTTTGCATCATAGTTTGACTTGAAACTACGCCGCCCGAATGAGCGACTGCATCAGCATGACAACATAAGGAAACAGCACAAGGAACCAAGAAACAGAGCTGAATCCCTTTTTACACAACCATCCTAAAATACACGTCCAAATAATTGCAAAGAGGAAATTAACAAACACCATAAAAATGGGAACGGAAAACAACTGAATGATGGAAACAATTACGGCAATCGTAAAATAAATTTTTGCAGGAGTGCAATACGCTTTATACCATGATGGCAGGTTCATTTTTTACTCGTTGTTGGTTTATATTTATATGTGAAAAAAATATAAATATAAATTGTTATAAGATATTTTTCATAATACAATATTTCTAAATGAAATTGTCCAAGTTGTCCAAGTTGTCAGGATTAACAACTCTTAAAACCACGAGAACCACTTGCCCTTTGTCTCTTTCTTTGTCTCTTTCTCTTCTTCCTGTTGTTTCTGTTGTTTCTGCTCCTCTTTTACCGCAGTCGACGTCATCACCAATTCAACTTCTTCAGATTGTTGTTGTTGTTGATCGACTTCGACTTTGACAGTGTCTTCTACTACTACGGAAACAACGGAAGTTGCAGTCAATGCGCGCATGGCATCAAATTCTGCCAGCATTTGACTCACAGATGTCATCTCTTCATCCGCGCCCGCATCATCCGCCTCAACATAATCCCCTTCAACATTGTCCGCATTTTCATAATAGTCATAATGGTTGTTGTTCACAGTAACGCCATCATAGCCATTGCTACCGTCCCACGACGTGCACGCGCTACCATCCCAACAACTGCCACAACCGCCACTGTAATAATCTCCCACGCAGCTGCCGTCATTAGCTGCTGCCTGCTTATCCTGCTTCTCCTGCTCCTGCTTGCTCGTAGCACGAATGCCGTAACACTTGACATATTGAACATCTTGAGTGTGCGTGCAGTTGCGCGACGTGACTTCTTCAACGATTTCAACCGCAGTATTCAAAAACGACGCAAACTCTGTAAACACGGCACGATTTTTCAAACCGAAAATGCACCTTTCTGCATACAAGTGTAGACGTTGAAACTTTCGAACCGAATGATTGATTCTGCAAATCAATTTGTCAATCTGAACAAACAAGTCTCGTCTGCGCTCCTCATCACCAATGTAATCGAGCGAGTGGATAAGCTCCTGACAAGCATCGCAGTCATCACAAAGATTCACAACCAGTTCAAGCATCTTTTTCAACTTCATATTCTTGTTGATTTCCAAAAATTCAACATCCGAAACACAAATTCTTGCATATTTGTTGTTGAGCGTCGATAGAAAGGACGACAAGCTTTTACTCGCATCCTTCAGCCCGACCAGCCCCTCACCCGACCTTTTTCTTGACAAAAATCGCAAACTCTCCAGCAGCTCGTTTACCGTATTCTGCAATTCAAGAATTTCCGTTTCGCCTTCATCAACCCTGCGCTTGTAATTTTCAATCTCAACACCATGCTTCCATTTTTGAAACGCGGCGTCTATTTGGTCTCTTTGTGCTGCTGCTACTGCTTGCGCTGCTACTACTGCTTCTGCTGCTTGTGTTGCTGCCGCTTCTTCGTGAGCCTTCGCAGCAATCAAGTTGAAATAGTAGTTTGGGTTCGCCATGAGAAACGCATTGCTCCACTCTCCGATAACAATGTCTCCCCGACAAATGCTCTCATAAAAATCATTCTCATAATCAGTATAAACCCCGTGCTCGTTAGGGGTCATCTCAACATTCACAATTGCAATCTTGTAACACGAGTTTTCAATCGCATTTTTTGACTCTTCGTCAAAACCTTGAATAAACACAACATTCTTCACATATTGAATTTCACCCGCAGATGAATATAGAATTCGACGTTCAACCGCTCTTGCGACTTCCATTTTTGTTACGACGGTCGGCAAGTCGGGAATGCACACCAAATAACAGTGTTTCCCAACTTGAATGCTCTCGCCATGAACAATGTTGTATTCGCGGATGTTGTTCTTATTATAGATGTTCTTATCATATTCAGTGAAAGCCGATGTAGCGTTGGCGTTTTTAGCGTTGGTGACCATTGAAACGAATGCGATGAGTTGTATAACTGTATGTATCATCATTTGTTTATATCATTTCAAAAATCAATTTCTAAAAATATGCACCACCATGAAATTTAATTAAAATAAAAAATAATAAAAATAATTAAATCAAATAAAAAAGAAGAAATGCTGCATTCCATTTCTGCGTTATTCATTCATCAAAATCAACATCATTTTCTACATCATCATCATTGTCATCATCATAATTGTCATCGTCGTCATCATTGGATTTACCTTTTTTATTTGAAACGGCAAATTTTTTTGATGAAATAATTTTTTTTGCAATATATTCACTTTCTTTTTTTATAACAAGCGCGCGTGACACGTTGCTCGCGGCAATTGCAGCCAATCGTTTTTGCTGCTGCTGTTGCTGCTGCTGCTGTTGCTGCAATAATAGAGAGGATGAAGAAGACAGTGCATTTTTAAAATTAAATTTGTTATTTTGAATTTCTGGTTTATATGTTGAAGAAGACACAGAAGACACAGAAGACACAGAAGACAGAGAAGACAAGGAAGGAAAATTGTCATCATTTAAAATCAATTTTGAAGAATCAAGAATAACAGCTGCATTTGCATTCTTTGAATTTGAATTCGAATTCGAATTCGAGTTTAAAAACATGTTACTTCCATTTCCATTATTGGTACTATTGGTACTGCTGGTACTGCTGGTAGTATGCTGATGCTGATGATGATGGCGCTCACGATGATTTCCATTTCCATTTGTTCCAATGGATTCATATTCTTCACATTCTTTCAAAAATGTATTGAAATTTGTCTTTGATTTTGACATGGATGACAGGTTGCTTATTGCTTATTGCAAAGTGTTCTTTTTTATTGCGGATTTTATAAACTAATGTGTTTGTATATATTTATATATTTATTTTATATTATTTGTTCCGTTCATTTGTAAAAAATTGAAAAGTTTTTTACAAATGCTAAATCGTAGTCAGTAAACAGCAAAAAGCGTAGCGTCATCATGCAGCAGCAAGTAGTGAACGAAGATAACAGCACAGGCGTATGTGTCGACAACAATACACAAGCAAATACGGAAGCTTCTACCCAAAAGAAACAGAAACCGATTTTCAGATTTAATTTGAGTGACGAAATGGTTGATGCGCTTTTAGATTTTTCAAAAATGCATCAATTTGATGACCGTCACGCTTACGCCGATGCGTGGAACGAGTGGAAAAATGCCACGCACATTTCAAAAATGCTGGCTGATGAAATAGAGAGGTTACAAAACCTGGACTACAGAGGATCTGCTGAATCCATTGAAAACAAGATATTTAAAAGCGGTCGGTACTATTTTCGCAACAAGTCATTTGTCAAGGCGCCTCCAAAAACGAGGGGGAAATACATTTCAGTTTCAAAGGAACTTATTTGTGCGATGGATGAACACATTGCAAGGGGAATCAATAACAATGGTAACAATGATGGTCAAACTCCATCTCCTCCCGCAGACTTGTTCAACGAATTTTGCAAAAGATGTGTTGACATTTTGAAGATAGAAATCAACCGTCTAATTGATTTAGAACAATTTTCAGAAGACCCGGCACTAATTATTGCAAAAATAAAAAAAACATTCAAAAATCGTGTATTTCAATTTTTGAAATAAAAATAAAATCTTTTACTCATCTATTTTTTTAATAATTTATATATATATATATATACATAATTATAGTAATCATAATTTTCAATGGAATCGAGAGAGGAAACGAGAGAGGAATCGAGAGCAAGGCAAGCGCTAAAACGTTCTAATGCTGCTGCTGCTACTCTTCCTTCAATAACACAACCAGCACAACCAGTACTTTCTTCAGCACAACTTTCTTCTGCTGTCGCCCCTTCTGCTGTTTCACAACGTTCTAATGCTGCTACTTCTCTTTCTTCAGCACAACTTTCTTCAGCACAACTTTCTTCAGCACAACTTTCTTCTGCTGTCGCCCCTTCTGCTGCTTCTGCTTCTACTGTTTCTAGTGATGTGGAATCGAAAGAACAAGGACGGGAGAGACAGAGACTTGCATCATTACGTGCATCACAACAACAAGCACTTCTTACATCACAACAACAAGCACTTCTTACATCACAACAACAACAACCACCCAATGGTCGACCAAGGAGAGAACTTCCACCGCCTCCTTCTTCAGTAATCGCCGCCACTACAAACACTCAACCTCAACCTCTGTCTGCTGTTGCTACTAGTCCAACCAACTTTGTACCAAGTGGTCATCGTACTCAAATTCAAAATGCTGCTGCTCCACCTGCTGTTCACACTCCTCTACCTGCTGTTCACACCACTCCTCCACCTGCTGTTCACACTCCTTCACCACAAGATACTGCTTCGCAAGTACTATCCAGAAGATCTGCTCCTCCTCCACCTATCGCTTCTGCTGCTGTTGTTGAAACACCGGCACAACAACCGGTTCAGGGGGGACAAGATTTCTACAATCCTATAGGCGATGCATCACTGTCTAGAGACTTGCAGCAAAGTTATTCACGCGTTCAACAACTTTTAAAACAATATAGTCAACCACCCGATTTTCTTTGTGATACTAATTCTTTGGACGAATTGACTAGACTGCTTAGAGCAAAGAGCATAACAGAGGAACAAATTCAAAATATAATGAACACACGGGAAAAGGTTGGAAGAGCAATCGATCCAACATTGGGAACGCTGAATGACGACCAGCTGACAGAAGAACAACAGAGAGCACTGATAGGTAAATATATAGCCCTTATCGAACCGTATAACAGGTGGGTTGAATCCCGTCGCAGAGTCGCTTATTCTGCTGCTGCTGCTTCTGCTGCTGCTCCTCGTTCTGCTGCTGCTGCTGCTGCTTCTGCTGCTGTACCTCGTCCTTCTGCTGCTGCTGCTACTGCTGCTGTTACACCGGTTCGGATAACACAACCAACAGTACAAGAATATAGGGATGCTCAAGATTACATTGTATCTGAGGGATACGACCCCTTAATACCAATCAGTATAATTCCCCTAAAGACACTACTGGAAGGTATTAATTCAGAGACATCTGAATCCGCAATTCAATATCACAAGTATATTCAGAACCTCGGGTTAAGATTAGGTGTCTTTACAAGAGCCGAAATTGGTCAAGCAAAAAATGATGAGGAAGTAGACGCCTTATACGAGCGGACTTTGCCGGCAATTGCACTCTATAACGCTTGGGTTGAAAGTCAGCAGCCTTCCAGAGTCGCTTCTGTACCTTCTCATGCTGCTGCTACTGCTGCTGCTGCTGCTTCTGAACAACGAACAACCCCAAGACAATTACCCGAATTTGTGCCCGCCGTTGCGGAGGTGGAGGTGAGATCTTTTAGCACAGGTGCAAATGATTCCGATGATGAAGAACTCCTCGTACCCGTCTCCGCCGCCGCCGCCAGACAGAATGTGGCTACGGAAATACAAAATTTACTTTTTAGTAGTTCTAGTAACCAACCACAACCACCACTATCAGAAGTAGAACGAAAACTAGCAGTCTTAGACGCCGCCGATAGTTCACGTGCTGTGCAGCCACAAAAAGAACAATTTGGTGTTTTGAATGAAAGTATTCACGGCATATTATTTTCTACCAGAAACGATGTGCAGCCCTCCGTCCTATACGTCTTTCCGGATAGCGAAGCTTCTGAGAAAAATGTCGAAAGATATCTCGATTATTTTCTGATAGCGATCAATCAAGGATATGTCCAAGTGGGTACAACAGTTGACCAGTTGAAAAAGCGTCTCAAAGACGTCGCCAGTCTCACATTACAAAGTCCGACCAACCAAAAGGAACTGGTAACTATAGGACTGGATAGTAGATTAACCGGTTTATTACCCGCCCCATTATCCGCAACAAGGATAGAAGAACTTTTAGATTTACAAGCAACTAGAATAGAAGAAAAACTGCTAATTGCAGGTAAACAAGAAAGTGAAAGAACGATGAGAATTTCTTCTATGCGCAATCAAGAATCAAGATCACTCAACCCTCCTCCAAGCGCAGCAACAGCAGCAACACAACCAATGAGTGGAAATCCCGGCGTCTTGGGCTTAGCTTTTAAAAAAAATGACAGAAAAGACGAAAAGTATTTCTACGTATCCGGTGTCACTCCGAACGGACCGGCTGATACCGCCGGTATCCAAGTTAACGACGTCTTTACCCGAATCAATGAAAGAGACGTGGACAATCGAATGACTGATCTCGCGTTGGCGGATCTTTTGAAGGGAAACGCCGGAACTCATATCGATTTGGGTTTCCTATCCGATCTAGGACGAGGACACCCCCGCGGTGTCAGAGTGTTCAGAGTTACGAGTGAAGAAGCAACAGCAGCAGCAGCACAGGCAGCAGCAGCAGCAGCAGCACCAGAACCATCAGCAGCCTTTGTAGCATCATCAACCATGTCAAAATCTCTTCCCTCCTCCTCCCCCTTTGAGTTGGAACCGGGACAATCGGGACCCCTTCGTGCTTTAAGCAGCTCAGCCTCAACAACTACTCCTATTTTTTTATCAGAATCGGAGCGTGCCAATGCTGCTAAACGACGAGCTGCGCGTCATTCTTATAAAAATCAACAACTACAATCTAACGATTTAATGTCGCCGATAACTTCCACAGCTTCCTCGGCTTCCCCAGCTTCCCCAATTAGAAGATTTCCGTTACCCCCCAATTCAGCTATTTTAAAGTCAAAAACAAAAAATGGAAATGTTGTAAAAATAGAGAGACAAGATGAAAATGTACCTTACGAACAGACAAGAGGTTTTTTTTTTACATTTGATGATTTTAATGATAGTGGTGTAGAAACGATTTTTGTATCATTTTTATCAGCTGGCGGTGATACTGTTTTTCGTGCTAAGGCTAGTCCGGGTCAATTTGATATTTATAAAAATCAAGAACAGATATCCGAAACATATGGAGATCCTGTTGGTGGTCAAGAGGCGGAATATGTGCTTGGGATTTTAAAAGATTTAAAGGGACAACAAGACGAAGAATTAATCCCGCCGGTGTCCTCAGCTGCCTCAGCAGTAGACGATTCACAACAACAACAACAACAACAACAACGTTTACAACAGCAACAACAACAACAACAAGGGCACGAATTTGCGATTTTTAAGTCAAAAGGAGAAAATCCAATTACTGTAATAAAAGACAGAGAGCAAACGGCACAAATACCTTACAGTGAGACAGCAGGTTTTTTTTTTGTAGTGCCACAAAGGGGTTTGTCACCTGTAACATTTTTAACACCCGACGGTAACGATCTTGATCATGGTCTTGTTGATTTGGTTGGTATGGTTGATTTTGATGTTTATATGAGTCAACAGGATACAATCCAACGATATGGAAAAATTGAGGATGATCCCGATTATTTAATTAAAGTATTAAGAGATTTAAAGCAAAAACAAGTTACACAAGATGCAGCATTCTTAAGGCACCAACAAGAGCAACAACAAGAGCAACAACAACAACAACAACAACAACAACAACAACAACAACAACAACAACAACAACAACAACAACCACAACAACAACAAGAATACTCTAAAGAAGAGCTTCAGGCATTGCTTCAACACGTCGTTCCGAGTCGGAGAAAACCCCAGAATAAACAAGGCGGAAAGCGAACCAAGAAGCGCAAACACAATCATCGTCGTAATAAATCTAAGAAACAGGCAGCGGAAGAAGCTGCTATTGTTATTCAAGGTGGAAAGCGAACCAAGAAGCGCAAATACAATCATCGTCGTAATAAAACTAAAAGCGCATTATCTCAGAAAAAAATTAAACGTTATTCTGTAAAGGCAAAACGTCGCAACCGTCGTAAAAGCCATAAAAGAGCGTGAAGAGAAGAGAAGAGAAGAGAGATAGAAAAATAACCGCATAATTCACATATAATTTATATATGTGAATTATGTTATTCGCTTCTCTTCTCTCTCTTGTCTCTTGAGAATGTGAAATCATTTTACCATATAAATAACAATATTTGTATTGTATATACAAAATAATAATAATATTTGTATATACAAATAATAACATTTTTTAAAAATGGCATTTAGTAGACAAGGACAACAACCCCCAATATTCTTCCACAAAGAAACAAGAGTCAGCGACGGCTTTTTGTCCAACTTCTTCAGGTTAATGGATAAGCCAGTGCAATTCGTCGACCCGGAATCAGGATTAACATTTAGCTCGTCAGAGCAATATTACATGGTAGCCAAGGCAGCAATAGCTGGTGATATGGTGGCTTTCATCGAATTAATGAGGATGGAACTCCCAATGAGTATCAAAATACGTGCCGAAACGATAGTTTTGCCACAACCGGCTTGGGAAAATTCTAAGGCGGGTGTAATGGAGGTCGCGTGCTACTTGAAGTTTTCACAAAATGAAGATTTAAAACAAAAACTATTGGCTACCGGAAACGCAGAACTCATCGAGGCTGCCCCTAATGACCCTGTTTGGGGCATTGGCTTAGATGAAACGCAAGCAAAAAAAACAGACAGAAATATTATGGGTACGGGTTATTGGTTAGGTACAAACTGGCTCGGAATTACTTTGATGAGAGTTCGTGCTAGACTTACTAATCGGGACCCGCCTATATTACCCCAATCACGAATTATAGCCGATTTTGTAGAAAGAAATCGTCAAGAAATTCTTAATCTGATTCCTAAAAAATTTGCTACACCTCTTGCACATGCAGCAGCACCCCCCCCTCCTGTTCGAGCTCAACAACAACAAGCTCGAGCGCCGTCTGAAAATGATATGCGCATATTTGAAAGATTAAATGATTTTTCTCAAACACTTTTTAACAATGGAAAAACGGGTGATGAAATGTTACAGGACGCAAGAAAATTTAAGTCAGTTGCAAAATCTGTAGAAAATACAATGTATACCCAAGCTATAGAAAATGATTCATCCTTCGAACTTACAGATGAACAACGCTCGATACTACGTGAAAAGATCCTTGCACGAATCCCGGCATTTCTTCAATGGCGGCAACTGCAACTTGAAGAGCAGCAACAGCAGCAACAGCAGCAACAGCAGCAACAGCAGCAACAGCAGCAACAGCAGCAACAGCAGCAACAGCAGCAACTTGAACAGAAAACGCTCGCTCAAGCGAGGGCGATGTTCCAGCAACAGCAGCAACAGCAACAGCAGCAACAGCAACAGCAGCAACAGCAACAGCAGCAACAGCAGCAACAGCAACAGCCGCAACAAGATGATGACGAGCTCGCTCAAGCGAAAGCGATGTACGAACAAGAGCAAAAAAATAACTTGCAAAGTCTAATTGATATGGGCTTTGACAAAAGTGACGCGGGTGAAGCACTCGCTCAAACACAAGGCAGTGTAGAAGCAGCCACAGAGTTCCTTTTTGCGCAACAAGAACAGCAAGAGCGACAGCAACAGCAAGAGCGACAGCAACAGCAAGAGCAGCCGATAACTGATGATCAATTAGAATATAACATAAAAACATATTATTCTCAACAGGATGGAAATATAAAAGATGATAATGACACTGTAAAAATAGCGTTTGCCATAGAAAATAGAATGGCGGATGGTAAACAAATTCCCGGTGATGTACGCACGTCAATGCGCAATCATTTAGTTGACTATATCAAGCGGAAAAACAAACAAGAGCAAGACCCATTGCAAATATTAGTTGATTTCGGCTTTGGCATAGATGACGCGATTGAAGCGCTCAAAAGAACAAGTGGCGATGTAATAAAAGCCGCAGATATCCTATCTACGCAAAAAGACCGGCAGCAAGAGCAACAACCGGGACTGCAACAGCGACCGCAACAGCGACCGCAACAACAACAAGGGCGCATAGATAGCTTAATGGGTAATATGCGCGGTATGGGTTTTAACTGGATTACAGAAGCTCAAGTTGTAGATGCTCTATTAAAAACAAATAATGATATTGATGCAGCTGGAAACATTTTAATGGCTATAGAAGAACCACCTAGAACAGCCGAAAACGAATTTGACCATGAATTCAAAGAGTCTATTCGTAGAATGAAAGAAATTGAGAATCGTGGTCAGGGTGACTGTCTTTTTATAGCTCTTTGTGAGTCACTTCAAAATCTTTTCACACGTATTCATGATGATGATGGCAATCATCATCTTCCTAAAGATGATATGTCAATGCGTAGAAAAATAGTCAAATTTGAAAGTGAACATTATGAAAAAAATATATTTTTACCAGTTGTATTCTCAAATCACCCATTTCTTCCTGCTCCCACTCAAGAAGAAGCTCGACCATTATTTTTTCGAGAAATGGACAATAGTATAAAAGTTGGTTCAACAGAGAAAAAGGTTAATAGTCAAGCTGATTATTTTAGAATAATGGGTGAGAATGGGTATGGTACAGGTGAAGAAATAATGGCTGCCGCTAGAATGTTCAACGTTACAATAGTTGTTGAACTAAAAGTTCATGCACTTGATATTGATTTTCATTATTATTTTGCACCAAATTATGATAGAAATAGAATAATTTATTTAAATAATGGTGGTTCACATTATACTTGGAAATTTCCGCCACCGGGATATATGGGCGGTCCTATCCCTATCGATGATGGTTTTTTTAGTGGAGCCAGTGAACAACCCGTGCAACAAGATATGATAAGAGACCTCGCAACACGGACGGGTTACGATTCAAATGTCCGCGTTCAACGTGTAATGGGAATTGCCTCACAAGACCCACTATTTGATATCGTAGATTCTATCATCAGTACTACAAAGGGTTATGAAAGAGATGATAAAAGGGCGGCGGCAGATGCGGATAGTGAGGCAGACATTGAAGCTATTTTTAATTTATTCAGCGCAAGATTACGTCACGAGTTGAACAGGGTTGCTCCAACAAAACCAGAGAAGGAAGCGCTCATTGCGCGTGTAGTTCGCGGTATGAGAGATGCTCGTTCAGAGTATGCACGGGCGCAAAATGAGCAAGGCGCAGTGCATAATCAGTTGTACGGTATGGGTGGTGGGAAACAGAAACAACAAAAATCCCGTAAAATGAATTGCAAAAAGTTATCGAAAAGATATACTCGCTATAAAAAAAAATTGTACAAGTATTCGAACCCGACACAAGCTCAAAAAATGGCAACCAAGTATTTAGGCAAGACGGCAAAACTGTATCCGGCAAATAATCCTGTAAAAAAATACAGAGTTTGCGACCCCGTTTCTAAAAAGTGGGTTAATTTCGGACAGCTTGGTTACGAAGACTATACGCGCCACAAAAATAAAACGCGCAGGCACAATTATTTAACGCGAACGGCAAATATGCGCGGAAATTGGAAAAAAAACAAGTATTCCGCGAATAATTTGAGTCGTAATATTCTTTGGTGAGCTTATTCTGTTCGTGTTCGTCGCTTACTCTGTTGCCGATGTCACTGTTCTTGTCAATAATAATATTATTATTATTATATTTTATGATTAATTTGTTCATAATACAATATCAATATAATAATAATAAAATAAAAAACGAAATTATTCGCCGTATTGGGCGTGAACGCGATTTTGTGATTCGTTGAATTCTTTTTCCATCGCAGCAAATTCTTTTCGCAACTCCTTTTGCAGTTGTGGATTAGTGATTACCATAATTGAACTGACGGTTTGATATACCAAGTATATGATAATTAACCACGATATCCATGTGAATTTCGTATAGCACGTTTCATTTGCTAGCCATATTGTGAACGCCGCATATAATACCAAAATCAACAACGTTAAAACTAAAACTACAGTATTTTTTGGCGCAATCCCCAATCCAAACACTACATAAGAGTCTAGTAAAATACTTATAATGACCAACATCAATATAAATGTTGCCATTGGGCATGTAGATATATTCATAATAATATATTATAAAGTATAATGATATATTATTATTGAATTTGTTCATAATAACAATAATTAATAATAAGTAATAATAATAACATTAATTTCTAAATATGACAGTAAAAAATCGTCCAGCAATAAGTAGAGTAATAAATCAGGGAGGATTCGGATGCATATTTTATCCGTCTCTCCCTTGTAAGAAGGAAACAAAAAGAAATAGCAACACAAACAGCTCGGAGTATGTTTCTAAACTTGTAAAAAATAATTTTAGTTCGGAAAATGAAATACGAATTGGGAAATTGATTCAGGGCATTCCATTTTACAGCTTGTATTATGTGCCCGTTATACAGAGTTGCACCGCGTCTTTAGCAAAAGTAAATGAGAGAGAAATAAAAAAATGTAGTATAATAAGCGGAAAGTCATCATCAACGGCAACGGCAACAACGGCAACAAATGCAGCAGAAAAAAAGGCAAAAAGAGCAATTGATGACGGTTCAAAAAAATTCATATTATTAAAAATGAAATACGTAGAAAATATAAAATTTACAAAATACTTGCTGTCAATTAGGGATAAAAAACACATTTTGAACACGCTTTTTGACACGTATTCTTATTTTTTATTCTCTCTGGAACAGTTAATGAAGAATGGAATAGTGCACTACGATTTCAAATGGGATAATGCGGTGATTGACCTGAAGACGGGGCTTCCAGTTATTTTAGATTTTGGAATTTCAATACCTATGAATTTGTTGCTGGACCAGCAAGACCAAGACCAGCAAGACCAAGACCAGCAAGACCAAGACAATACAGATGCGTACGAGGCATATCGTGACTATTTTTACGTTTATTTTCCGGAATACAGTTTATGGTGTATAGAAATTCATTTGATCAACTACGTGCTGAACAAACACAGCAGAATAACGCCAGAATCGTTACAAGGCACAATCGAAACGTACGTGGATTCAAACGACGCATTTACAATTTTATCACCGGAGTTTATTGACCGGTATAAAAAGCTTTGTTATTCAACGATGGAGCGGTTTATAAACCAGTCTCGCAAGTACGTTATTGGCGAGTGCTTGAAGCATTGGAACACATGGGATAATTACGCGCTCAGCATTTCATACTTGCAAGTTATAAAATTTATATCCACGTCGGGATTCACGTCGAATCAATTTTTAATTTCATTTTCTGAAATACTTATGGACAACATTCATCCGGACCCGTCTAGAAGAAGTGACTATGCGACAACGAGATACAAGTACAAGTCAATATTTTACCAGGATGTGAATATTGAAAACTATGAACTCTTAATTGATAATTTTGATTTTGACGATTTTAGGTCAAATTCTGTCAAAGAGTCAAAGCGAAACGAGGACATGTTTTCCCAGATGTCACAGCAAGGGGGACATGCGTCCCCCCTTTAACCCCCTCTGTATAATAGGCGGCATACGTCATACGTCCCCTGAAATATAATAAATATATATAATATACTTAGACATATAATTGGATTAATCAATAACCGGTTCCCACACACACACACACACACACACGGAATAAAGTAAGAAAGATAAAATAAAATGGTAAAAAATACGAAAGGAGGTTGCAACGGTAAAAAAGTAGCACACAAACACGCTGTAAAGTCGACAAAGAGCGGGCTAAGAATATCGCAGAATAAGAGTGAAATTTATGGCACTGTAAAACGATTAAATGGCAACACGTTTGACGTAACGTGCATTGATGATAAGGAGCGCCGCTGTTTCATTCGCGGGAAATTCAAAGGCAGAGGAAAGCGCGATAACATCATTGAAGTTGACAAGTGGGTTCTTATAGGAATACGCGAGTTTCAACAAGCACCTGGTGTAAATGCGATTAAAAGTAACAGCAAAGGTAAGAAGGAAATGGAGATGTGCGATTTGTTGGAAGTGTATTCTTCGGGTGAAAGGGATGCGCTAAAGCGAACGCACGGAATTTTTATGAAGGAGTCTGAGCTCTCGACGGCGGATGTAGTGGATTCGTATGAGTTTGTCGATGCAGATACGCTGCGTTATCAAAAAATTGTTTCGTCGTCATCGGTGGAGACAATAAAAATGAAGAGGGGATTCAAGCTGGCTCCGGAAAACAACATGGTAAATCCGCAGGCAATGTATGGAGATGTAGATGACATTAGTGACGACGACGATGAACGCATAAGCGAAGAGGAAAAAAGCGAAGAGGAAGAAGAAGAAAGCGAAGAGGAAGAAGAAGAAAGCGAAGAAGAAGAAGAAGAAAGCGAAGAGGAAGAAGAAGAAAGCGAAGAGGAAGAAGAGGAAGAGGAAGAAGAGGAAAGCGAAGAGGAAGAAGAAGAACAAGAAAAAAGTCAGGAAAAGTATTACGCCGATAAATCAAAATCAAACGTAAACAAAATGTGCAAGGTTGAAATTAATGTAGATGACATTTAATTTATTTGAACAATTATAATAAACATTTAAACAATTATATTAAATTGATTATTTTATGTTTAAAAATACTATTAAACATAAAGTAAAAGCCAAAAGCCCGATGGACGAAAAGCAGAAGCAAGAGCACAATAACAAGCACGCCGAAGATTATATCAAACAACTCACGCCATTTGAACAGTCGGCGCACCGAATCGCGAAAAGTCATTTGGGTTCGTCATTCAGTTTGAAAAAAAGCAACGGATATTTGAAATGGATTAGTAAAAAGTAAAAATAAAAAAGAATATTAATATGATTACACCTTTTTTTACATTTCAAACGCCCATTTGATAAATAGTATAAATAATATAAACATAATAATTTATACTATTTATCGAATTTATCAAAAATGAATAGAGTAGAACAAATGAAAAAAATTCAAAATGAAGCATTAGAATTATTTACTAAAAAAAATATAGATTATGGCGACGCATTCGCAAAATATGGAGTTATCGGCGTTTTAATGAGAATAGAAGATAAGTTACAACGTTCTATGTCTATAACGAAAAATGGTGTAAATTTAATTAATGATGAGGGAATTAGAGATACGCTTATAGATTTACACAACTATTCTGCAATGGCGTTAATGTTATTAGATGAATAATGGGCATCATTTATTTTTTTTATTTTTTTATTTTTTTATAAGCATGTTTATAAAAAAATTGAAAATTTAATATGAATATGTTGATTCTAGTAAAAAGCAACAACTGCCACAAACAAACAAACCAACAATGACCACCACCGACGTTAAGATAACTGATGCTGAATTCAATTACAACATTTATGATAAGAATAACCGCATGATGCTGAAGAATGCGTATCAGGCGATTACGAATGCAGAAGCATGGGACTGGATGAAAAACTTTCAGGGCGAATCATTCATGTTTTCAAATGATGAAATGATTGGCAAAATTTCTCGAAATATGGTTACACTGGGGTATGACGGGCACAGCGGAAGTTCATATGGATGGACAATGAGGTGCATGGAACATCTAGCAAAAAATGGAAAAGATGCATTCCTTTCCATGTGCGTTTCAAATAATTTATAAAAAATAATATTGATTAGAAGATTATAATTATTAATTATAAAAGTCCATAACTAGCAATGCTTTTAAAATCGCGAATTCCATTTAATAATTGAAGTTCTTTTTTTTCGGTTTTTCGTCGAAGATTCGACATGTATCTTTTAAAATGTTTTTTATTTTTGTATTTCATACTTTTATTTCTTATGATGCTGCCACCTTTCAAACGCAAAAGAGGTCGAGTTCGAGTTGCTGCTGGATTTGCTGCTGGATTTGCTGTTGGATTTGCTGTTGGATTTGCTGGAGTTCCATTGTTTGGTTTACGAACATGTCTCAAATATGTTTGAACCAGTCGAAATGCAACAGCGGCAATGTTGTAAGGAATTGGCAAAAAAGGAATTAGTATATCTGGATTTCTGAGAACATATTCAACGATGGTTTGGTTTACATCTCCATATTTTCCGCTGTTTTTTATTTTATTCATTGCGCCGTCAAAAAGAGATTTTGAAATACGGTTCCATAAAGTTGTTTTAATTGGTGTTCCAGTAGAATCGGTTACCGTTTCTCCTTTTGGAGTTGTTAGAAAATTAGAAAATGTGTTTGCTGCTCCCTTTATTTTGCTTCCGAAATTTCTCAACCCTGCTATCCCTGCATCCACACCCCTGTTTACTCCTATACCAACAAGGTCCTTGAATGTGGTAGAAGGATTGATGCCAGCAGGAAGAGGAGAGGGGATAGAAGCAGCAGAAGCAACAGCAGCAGCAGCACCAAGAGGCGTCATGGGGGCAGGGAGTGAAACAGCGGTGGCAGCACCGGTATCAGTATCCAAATAAGTATTTCTCCTATTCAATCCTTCAAATGCTCTAGTTGTAAAACTGTCTGCAGTATTTTGTAGAGCCTCAGGAATTACAGCGGCAGTTGCAGTTGTCGCAATACCGCGCATAGCCTTCGCTATTTCGCTAGGAGGTTTACCGAAAAGGTCTTTTAAGTTTTTCAACTCGTCGTACGTATTTTTAACTGTTTTAAACGCTTCGCCAAAGTTTTCAACGTTCTTCTCAAGTCCCATAAGAACTTTAATCATTCCTCCAGCAATATTAACAGCGGCGGCTAATATGTCAAGAATCTCGTCAGACGCGCCCACAGTTGCAACATTAAGTCCAGCTTTAGCGGCGCTTGCCGCTCCTTTTGCTGAACTTTTAAGCAAACCAGGTAAAACACTTTCCACCCAGTCCTTTACAATTTTTGAACACACGCTACTAAGACCTACAGCAAGGGCGGATATTGCATTGATAAGTAGTGCAGACATTTGCTGTAGTTTTGGTTGATTATCTTTGAGAGACTTGTGCAAATCATCCAACGACATATCGGCAACTTTTCTGTTCAAAATAAGATTGAGCGCATTTTCAAGGAAAATAGAAAAGAGGTTAATTAGTGTTTCATTCCCAAAAAGAAAAGAAGCGCTCATGCTCGCAGCATTCATGCTGAGCCGGCTTAAAGCGGCAATCAGCGCAATATAAAGCTGAACCATCATAATAATGTGTTCAGTGGCACCATTACCCAAGCTAAGAAAATTGGTATTCATTAATGAAAATCCTTTTTTTTGTTTTTGATTTCCATATAAATCGTTCAACTCGGCGCGCGTAAACATTTTATACTCGCCATCACTTGGGATGCCGCTCCCGCTACCGCTGCTTCCGCTGGATGCAAATCGATTAACACGAGCAACGGGATAACCAGAGGAAGCAAAAGAAGTAGGATTGGTAAATGCATTGGCGGCGCCAGAAACAAACTGTCTGGCACTAGACGCGGCTTGTCCGGCTTTGTTTGCGGCTTGATATATTTTTTGTCTATAGAAATCAGCAGTTGGCGATGACATATAATTCGAAAAATGTGATATGTTGATTCAAAAATTAATTTTTATTACTATTATATGAATATATTTTATTTTTACAATTTAATTTGTGAAAAGTTTATTTTTCCTCTTTCTCTCTCTCTCTCTTTATCTATCGACATTCCTTTTTTTAAACTCGGAATATGAAATATTAATTTCTTCTTTTTTATCATCGTCGTGTTGTTGTTCGCCGCCGTTGTCGCCGCCTTTTTGTTGTTGTTCATTTTTTGTTTTATTAGATGATTTTTCTTTTTTTTCGCGAGCTTTTACATCTAAAGCATAGTCATCAATCCGCCCTTTAAAAATAAACTTGTTTACATTATCTTTGAGAATTACCTTTTTAGAATTATTTCCTACACTACCGTTGCTGTCAACTGCGGCTGTTGCGCCGCTCTTGTAGTTTTTGTAAACAGCAAAGATGGATGAAGCAGGCGTCGGTTTCGCGGGATCATCGACAGATGCAGACGCATCTTTGGCGCCTTTCATTTTTTTTGAACATTTGTCTGTTCCTTTTTTCACTTCTTCGCGAATGTCGACATATATTGACAGGACATTGTGCAAACACACATATTTTCGCGCGACAGCGTCAAGGGTTCTATACGGCAAATTCTTGTTATTAGAATAATAATCAAATGCTTTATTATTCACATTATAATACATTAAAATTTCGCCTCTAGGGGTGACTTCTTGAATCGCGGGGGGTGGTTCTGACAACAAGATCGGCGGCGTCGGCATTATTAACCTTTTTTGAAGTTCATCAAATTCGGCATACCAACCGTTGTCATATTTTACGTGTTCAGGAAGTTCCCTTTTCACAAGTTCTTTTTTCACAAGTTCTTTTTTGTTCCTTACCCTCAAAAAACGATAGGTTGAATACGCAGAATATGCAAATATTCCAATGTAAACAAATTTCAAATACTTAGCTGCCGCCTCGCTGCCTCTCGAAAATGTATTTTTAAAAAATGATGTTGCTGTTGTTGCTGTTGTTGAAAAATAGTTTCCAAGTTTGTTCATTATTTTATTATTTTATTATTTTATATAAAATATAATAAAATATGAATGAATCATTTTATATAAGTTTTTTTTTAATATAAATAGAAAAAATAGAGAGATAAACAGAAATAGAGAAAAATAAAACAGAGATAAAAATAAAAAGGTAGGATTATTTTTCAACATTTTTTCTTCCATATATAAATCATCTCTCTATAATTATTTTGACGACTGCTTTTTTTACAGTTCATTGTTTGTTCGGCAGGTCCAAAAAGCGCAAGACAAACACGCTCGTAAATTTCTTTATTCACATTCAGCACGAAATGTCCTCCGGGCAATAAATGTTTAAAAGTATTTGAAAAAACGGGAATATAAAAATGTTGGTCCATTTCATCTTTTGATGCGTAGTTTTCATTATGACTGTATTTTTCGATGAAATAGTAAGGGGGAGACGTAAAGACCATATCATATCCCGGCGAAATCGTTGAATAATCGAATGACACTGCATCAGCAATAACCATATTTATTAAATTTTCACTAGAATTTGTTGAAGCAGAAGAATTCAAGAATGCAGACATGTTATTGTAAGCGTCGCGCAGTCCCGCATTGATGTCGAGTCCAATGTATGCTGTACTGCAGACTGCAGCGCCAACTGCGCGACCGCCCCATCCAGCGCTAAAGTCTAGTATTCGCGTCGGTTTGAAACGTTGGTACACTTCAACGGCAACAAGCGGTCGAAAAATATTGATGGCGCTAATGCAAATGTTGTACACTTCTTTCAAAACAATGTATTCATTTTTCAGTCCTCGCGCATTTTTTGTTGTTTCGTAATAAGTCAGCATGGTCTGAATAAATTTCTTTTTTTTGAATTCTTCAATATTGGAAATAAAGTCATAAAAATTTATATTATATTTACCTCGCGTTTCCAACCTCTCTCTAAATGTAAAAAAATCAACAACATTATTTCCAACTCGGCACCGTTTGTTGAATTCTATGGCATTTGCATTTGCCTCCGTCACCATTTTTTTCAACATTTCATAATCATTTTTAATATCTGTTTCGCTAATACACTTGATTTTATTTGCGATCATATGTTTTTCATCATTGTTCAAGCTCAAGTTCATATTTTATATTTTTTCGAATATTATTTTATTTTACTTTTACTTTTTTGTATTTATTGTGTCGACAATGCTAAACAGGCTCATATATTCAGCAGTGCCCCATCGAGGTAGACGTGGAGGAGACATAGGAGGAGGAGGTGGAGGTGCGGATGCGGCGGCTACTGGCGCGGGTGCGGGCACTTCTGAAGATTTGTGAGACTTGCGAAGGCGATTCAGTGAACATTTCCAGAACCATGTTTTTGGCTCGTCATAGAATATATTCACTTGTTCTCCTTTCATGATTTTCTCACGAAACTTCTTTGCCTCTGGGTTGTCATGGTTCCAATTTGAAAAGTGAACGTATATGGTAACAAAAGGTTCGCCGCCATCTTTTGTTGTTTTCGAGACAACATCGACGTTGTCAATGCATCCCAAATTCAAGCGCCGAAATGTATCGCGCACACGCTGGGAAGTGATGTTTTTGTGTGCACGCGGAATGCAAATGCTGAGTGGCAGTTGTTCTGAATTTCCTGAATTTCCTGATTTTCCTGATTTTCCTGATTTTCTTCGTTTACCTTCAACTTTATTCCAACCGGGAGACGACTCGGATGATGACGATGATGCGGATGCCATATTGTGTTCGATTTGTTTGATTTCACGTATTACTGTGCATTACAACATATGATAAAAAGTTTTCAATTTATATTTTTTAATAAAATTGAAAAATAAGGAGATAAATTAAATAGCATCCATCCATGCGAATAAAATGAGTTGTACAATTTCAAAAGAACTTGCTGACTTTTTGAATCTAAACTATTCACAAAATGGCGAGAGAATCTCTCGCGTAAAAATTACAAAGTTGATTGACAGTTATATTGAAACAAACGGGCTTCGTGATCATAGAACTATCAAGCCGGATCAAAAATTGAAGAATTTATTAAACTGCGGCGACAATGAAGTAACATTTGCAAATTTGCAGAGTTACATTGCTCCTCATATTATTTGTATAAATTGTATGAATATGAATGATAATGCTATGGTGATTATTCTTTCGCCGCCTCCTCCATCTGCCCCGCCTCTGTCACCTGAATGTGCGTATGCAGTTTTTCCTGAAGATGAACTTCCGGAGTCGCCGCCCAAACCTCTGTTTCCTGCTGTAGCCGCTTCTGCTCAAGAAAAGAGTGCATCCGCCGCATGTGTGTATGCGGTTTTTCCTGAAGATGAACTTCCGGATACCCACCACCTCTTCAGCAGAAGAGGTTGGACATGGGATACTTCACGTTATCTTCATGATGTGTATAGACAGCTTCCCAGTCCCTGTTTACCTGATAGGGCATATCGTATCAAAAATCAATGGGGATTTGGCGTTAATTGATTACATAAAAATCATCTTCATTAAAGTTATTATCCGGAGTAGGAACCGGAACTGGATTCGGATTTGTAATAGACGCAAATTTAATGCATGCCGCCGTCTTGTTCCGAAGTTTCAAGGGATTGCGATTCATTCTGCACAACCAATATCCCTTATTATGATAAACTTTTATAGAGGATTTTGAAATTAATTCACTGACAAATTTTGCCGCTTCTGGCGTTTCGTTCCATTCAATATAAAAAAAAACATGATTATAGTCTTGTTTTGAAACTGGAACAATGTTTACATTTCCTTCAACTATTTTTCCGAGACGTAGTTTATTTTCGAATGTATTGATAATGTCGCTTTCTTTTATGTTTCGCGTTGATGTAAAGTAGATACTTGAGGAAGCTGCCTGACTCATTTTATTTGTTTATATAATTGATATATACTATTTATTTACTTTTATTACTTTTATCAAAATACTATATTTAATATAATTAATATAAAGTATTTACAAAAAAAATATTTTTGTTTTTTGTTTTTTTTTCACACAACAGTACACAGTACACAGTAAATCTCGATATTTACGTGCTTTTGCTGAGAGCGGCTTTCCATATCGCTTCCGCCGCGATAGAGGCATCATGAGAAGATGCTGCTTTGGCAGGCGCTGATGCAAATGATGCAACGACATCATCATTGTCGCAGCAAAACAGTCTTCTTTCAATTTTGGGAGGGGGGCTGATAGAGACGGAAAGTCTTGTTGCTGTCGTTGCTGTCGTTGCTGTCGTTGCTGTCGTTGCTGTCGTTGTCGTCGTTACCGCCGCCGTTGCTTCTGCAACCTGTGTCCAGTATTCTTCTGAAGAGGGAACAACATCACCATCACCAGCACTGGTAGCAACATCGGCAACAACAACATCGGCAGCAGCAGCAGCGCCGAAACCGATTCCATTCTTGCCAACGTTCTTTTTGATTTGAACGGGTACAAGTCGTCCATCGGCTTTCTTTCCAAGACCTTTTCCGGATTCATAGCCCATGCGTTTGGCAACTTCTTTGCCTTTTCCAGAAACGGCAGTTGTGGCTGCGTCAGTTGAAGTGGAAGTGGAAGCGCCGGAAGGTGTTTTTGGTTTTGAAACTGAAACGACTGTAGTAGGAGGAGGATGTCCTACCAAATCAATGCGAGGCTTGGGGAACCTTGAAGGTTGTGGCTGCTGCTGCTGCTGCTGCTGAGGCGCGGGAACAAAACTCTTGGTCACTTTCCAGTACCAAGGTTCATCATACACAATGTTTGCAGACTTTTGTGTTTCAAGATGGTCAAGAAACCGGCGGGTTTGGTCATTTCTGAACCATTTCGTAAAGTGAATGAACACTCTGATGAAAGGGACTCCAGTTTGTTCGTCAGTCTTTTCAACCACATCGATTCGACCAATAAACCCCAAACTGAGCGAACGGAACACTGCAAAGAGTCGCTCCCTTCGAATGTTGGCGTGTGTGCGCGGAATGCACAAACTTGGACTGACAAACTCTTGCTGCTGCTGCTGCTGCTGCTGTTGCTGTTGCTCTTGCTGAGGACGACTGTCACGATCGTCTCGACTGTCTCTTTCTCTTTCTCTTTCTCCTCTTACATTTTCCTTATTATTATTATACTCACCACTATTGTCGCCGCGTTGTTGTTGATTGAAGTGAGCCATTATTATTCGATTTGATTTGTCTGATTGATGAAACTGGAAACTAATGAATGTAAGTATAGTTTTTAAGTTTTCAATTTATATTTTTTTCACGTGAAAAAAATGAAAATGAAAATGAAATCATTTTTTTTCCGCTTCCTGAATGAAAGTATCAATGTAAATGTAGAAAATGGGAGAAACAGGGCTTGGTTTGCATCCATCGTCAATATATGTAATATCAATTTCTGGAAAATAGAATTTCACGTCTGCGGCGTGTTCACATATGAATTCGGATGCATCTGCGTGTGCGACAATCGAGCCAATATTGTGTTCAGACAAGTAGCAAAAAAAGTTCAGTTTTGATGATATACACGAACTGCGTCCTAATAAATTGTTTTTATTGTCTGCATTCAGCACTAGTTTATTTTTATTTTTACATAATGATAATGGGTCACTCGAATGTGTGGTAGCAGCACCAATGGCGTTTTTGGTATTTTCAATAGATTTTTTAATAATATATTTGAAATCTAGATATGCATTTTCCCATTTGTTATAAAAGATAGTTCCGGACAAATTATTTTGAGATTTCTGTAAATGATGAGAAAAGATTGAACATTTATCAATATTTGTATAACAAATCTCTACTTCTTTTTTTGGATTATTAAAAAATGGTAAAAACATTCCGTGAAACATGTGCCGTTTGAATGGAACAACAACATTATAGGGAATATTTTTTTCATGATATAGCCCCCAACCACCTCTATTTTTCAAAAAATTATTTTTGTCAAAATAGGAGAAAAACACATCACATTGAAATACGCTGGTTGAGCTTGAGCGGGTTGAAGTGAAATGGTTATCAAAAAAAATAGTGGGTCCAAAAACTTGAATACCACAAATCACACCATGTTCGATTTTAGATTCTATTTTAAATCCAAAATTTTCAAGTTCTGGAGCAATCATTTTTAACAAAATTGGCACGTGTTTGTCAAAAATAATAATGTCATAGTCGTCTCCCCAAGGCAAATTATTTCCATTGCGCAGCAGTCCCACAGAATTACCAGCAAATACCGCATACTCAAATGTCTCAACAGGGTATCTGCTTAGTATATTGAAAAATAATATTGCTTGGTCGTGAATAAACTCATTGTATGTTGTAAATGTCAAGTTGGTTATACCGGTGCTAGCAAAATAATAATTTTTCTGATTTTTATCAACAAATAAAGAAGGCACTCTTTTTTTTATTGTGTCAATATTGTGTTCCATTTGATGAATGTGTCTGTCTGATATGTGTAGAGGAATATTTGATTTATTTTTTTCATGCGGCATTACTCTGAATTTTTGTTTATTATAATTATTCTTATCAATCTTATCAATCTTATCAATCTTATCAAAGTATAGTTTCATAAATTTACACTTTTTTTATTTGATAAGTTGTAATAATAATATAATATTGTAACTTTTACTTTTACTTTTTCTTTATTCTTTATTCTTTTTTTCTTTTTCACTCAATTCCAAATCTATTTCCTTTTATAAATACAACTTCGTATTCATTCCACGTTGTGTTTCTATTATGCGGAAACATTATATCATCTAGAAAAATTATATTATAGTCGTTTGGGGTTTTATCGCGAAATGTAAAGTCTACATTTTCATAGTATTTCATAAGAGAACCTATATTCCAGTTATTTTGAATTATTTTTCTAGACATTAAAACTTCTTTATCATATATAGCACTATTAAAAGTTTTTGCATAATTGGTCATGCTAAATATAGAACAACCAATTAAATATTTTAGTGTGGTTTTATCCATTGAAAAAATATATGATTGGACGTGCGCCCAGTTTAATGCGTCTCCAGTTGTATTTATTGTGCTTCCAAATAATTTAACATTATCTTTCAAACCATTTATATACAAATCAGTCCATTTGCCTTCAAAATCGGGTTTCAAAAATGGACCAACTACTGAAGAATTTACAAAAATATAATTATTGTAATTTTCATATAAATTATTTTTAAGTAAAGCGTCACTCCATCCTCCGAAGTCATAACCCACATTATTTCGAATTAATATTTTCACATTTTTTTTTCTTGAAATGGTCTTTAAGAAGTTATTATTATTATTATTTTTACTATTTGTGTTTGATATTATAATAAAATCAATATTATCATCATCAAAAATACATTTTTTAATGAAATTTTTTACTCTATTGTTGTAGATATGATAAATATACAACACAAGTGTTTTTTGGGGGTTTGGAGTGGGGTTTGGAGTGGGGTTTGGAGTGGGGTTTGGAGTGGGGTTTGCAGTGGGGTTTGCAGTGGGGTTTGCAGTGGGGTTTGCAGTGGGGTTTGCAGCGGGGATTGGAGG